>Ga0315281_10000436_pt1 | contig 57828 bp, 61 predicted proteins | sample YL17G07_0_MG_FD_204540 | JGI IMG/M metagenome (GOLD analysis project Ga0315281, IMG submission 204540) | Sediment microbial communities from Yellowstone Lake, YNP, Wyoming, USA - YL17G07_0 | ecosystem: Environmental > Aquatic > Freshwater > Lake > Sediment | place: USA: Wyoming | collected...
CTGCGAGACCATGAAGAAGGCGTTCGCCTGGCTCGACGGTCATGGGGTCAGCTACAAATTTCACGATTACAAAGCGGCGGGCATCGATGTCGACCGACTGAAAACATGGTCGCTGCAGGTCGGCTGGGAAACTCTTCTGAATACGCGCGGCACCACCTGGCGCAAGCTCTCGCCGACCCAGCAGGCGCATCTCGACGAGACCAAGGCGCTGAAACTGATGAGCGAGCACCCGAGCCTGATCAAGCGGCCGGTGCTGGAGAACGGAACAGCCTTACTCGTTGGATTCGTCCCGGAGCGCTATACCGAAGCTTTTAGGAAGTAAGCAGCGCCCGCCCACCCTTCTTTGGGCTTTCCGGCCTCGCCACTGGCCTTTCCCCTTCACCCCTCACGCCTCACCCCTCACGCAGTCTTTCCCCTTGAGAACCTTTGCACGAGTCCCTATATCAAACTAACTCTCGATTTCGCCACGACGTAAACAAATGCTTACAAACGATGACCAATCCCGAATCCCCGGGAACAGCCCGCGCATTCGCGCATCTGGCTCCGGCTTTCTGGGCAAGATCCTGACGACGGTGGCGAGCGCCGCTGTGCTTGTCATGGCCTTCATGCTCTCGCTTCTTGTATTCGCCGTCGTAGCGGCAATCGGATTGATGCTCGGCGGCTACCTGTGGTGGAAAACACGCGAGCTGCGCAAGCAGATGCGTGACCGTCCGCAGGGCGGACGTGTCATCGACGGGGAAGTGATTCGGGATTAGCCGCTCTTTTTCTTTGGTGTGTCGGCTCTACTGTCTGAATTGTGCGGCTGACGGATCCGACGGGGGACACTCTTCAGCCCTTCAGGTCCCCCGCGCCGACTGGCGGCGGAGCAAGCCGAATTATCCGCGAGAACAGATCGCGAAACTCATTCGCGATGTCCTCGCCGAACATCGGATCCTCATGCGACTCGAACGCGGCGTGAACGGCGTGCCAGTCTTCATTCGAAAGCGAGCGTTCCGCCGCGGGCAGAACGCTGGTTTCTTCTTTTTCCATATGCGCCCCGTAGAAGCGCGCATAGGCTGAGAGGACTTCGGCGAATTGCTTGCCGCCGGCCGCCGCGCCCGCCTCCCAGTCGTTCAGTGCGATCGTCAGGCCCTGGAGCATCGCGTCCCCGAGTCGATGTTCGTGCTCCAGTTCGGCTATGGCGGCATCGGCTTCGTGTGTTCTGGCCTTGATCCGCGCGAAAAGTACGCGATCCTCGTTGCGGTGATGACGCCGCTCCGGAAACTCGCGCAAGTAGTAGAGCATCGCACGCAACAACTTGAAGTCCACCGCCTTGCCGGTGGAGACGGCCTTGTCCACCAGGTGCTCGGCGGCGCGAAGCACCGCCGACAGCGAGCGGTGCTCATCTTTGATCAACCGTATCGCCGCGTACCTCATCCTGCACCTCCAAATCGTTACGCGCAGGGGCACGCGGAATTCATATCCAGCGGCATGAACCCGTGACCACGCCACCCCCCCTTTTTTTTCGGCGCCGCCCTGCAGTGACGTTGGCTATTATCGCCTTACGCCGCTCTCGGTGCCTTGACCGAAATCAAACTAAAGTAACGCGGCGACGGGTCGAGAAATCGATCCGCGCGCGCCTTGGGTCGCGTGTGACCCATGGAAATACAAAACCAAGCGGATAAGCCAAGCGATTCAGGCTTGAAGGAGCCGCTTTGTCGTGATGCAGAGAACATCGGCGAATCTTCTTTCTTGCCGGGTCGTGTATTCTCGCGCTCGTGCCGTGCGCTCGTCGGCGCACACTGAAGTTCCCGCACGGAGAGCATTATGGTCGGCGGCGATTTCGAGAAAGGCCTGGCGAGCATGAGGGCGGTGGTCGAGGCCGCGCCGAAACAATAGCGCGCCAGTTCCCGGTCCCCCGGATTTCATTTCAGGAGTAAACGCAATGTCATTGACGAAATGCTTCCTTGCCGCTGTCATCGCGGCGGCTGCGATCCCCGCGGTCGCCGCACCCGAGAACTACACTATCGACCCCACCCATACCTATCCGAACATCGAGTTCTCCCACATGGGCATCTCGGTGTGGCGCGGCAAGTTCAACAAGACCTCAGGCAAGGCTGTGCTCGATCGCGTTGCCAAATCCGGGGCCGTCGAGGTCACCATCGACATCTCGAGCATCAACTTCGGCCTCGCCGCGATGGACGAAAAAGCCCGCTCGGACGATTTTTTCAATACCGGGAAATTCCCGATCGCCACTTACAAGGGCAATCTCAAGTTCGCCGGCGACAGACCCTCCGCCGTCGAGGGACAGATAACGATCATGGGCGTCACGCGTCCGGTAACACTCAGCATCAATCTCTTCAAGTGCATGCCGCACCCAATGCTCAAGAGGGAAGTGTGCGGCGCCGATGCGGAAGGCGAGCTCAACTGGTCTGAGTACGGCATGAAATTGAGCCAGTACGGCCAGGGCGAGGCCGGCAGGGTGCATCTGCGCATCCAGGTCGAGGTGATCAAGGACGACTGAGCTGCACAAAAATTTCAGTCACGGGAGAAAGATCATGACTGCGGAAAAACTTGACGCCACGGCCGCGCGAGCGTTCGTCATCACGCGCGTCTTCGACGCGCCGCGCGATCTGGTGTGGAAGGCGTGGACCAAGGCAGAGCGCCTGCAGCAGTGGTGGGGGCCGAAAGGCTTCACGGTGCACACCTCCAGGGTCGATCCGCGGCCGGGCGGCATGTTTCATTACGGCATGACCGCGCCCGATGGCAGCGACATGTGGGGCAAGTTCGTCTATCGCGAAATCGTCGCCCCCGAGCGGCTGGACTTCATCGTTTCCTTTTCGGACGAGAAGGGCGGCACGATCCGGCACCCCTGGTCGCCAGACTGGCCGCTGGAAACGCTGTCGACGGTCACGTTCGAGGAGCAAGGCACAAAGACGAAGGTTACCGTGCGCTGGGTGCCCCACGCCGCGACGGAACTGGAGCGCAAGACCTTCGAAGACGGGCGCGATAGCATGACACAGGGCTGGACAGGAACTTTTGACCAGTTCGACGACTATCTGGCAAAGGCGTGAGCCGCAATCCACCGCAGGAGCGGCAAAGTGAAGAGGCGGCAATATCGGGCCTGATCATGGTCCGTCCCGAAAGCAACCGCGAGTCCGGTTTGCCGTGACGCAGCGAACGCCTGCGGACCTTTTTTCGTTCCCGCTCGTGTATTCTCGCGTTCGTGCGGTGCGCGAGCCGGCGTACAGAAAATTCTTCGTATAGAGAGCATCGATGAAGAAGCGGATGGCCTGCCTCGTGTCGGCCCTGGCGATTGCCGGGGCACCCGGTACCGGGGCAAATGGGGCCGGGCAGGGCGGGTTCGAAGGCAGGGTCGTCGTCGAGTGGCTCGACGACGCCTTCGTGCCGTCGATGCGCGCGGTCGAGGACTTCGGCTTCCGGCAGGCGAAAGGCAAGTTCTGGAAGGTTGCGCGCGGCCAGGTCTTCGACGGCAAGGGCATGCCGCCGCTGTTCTGCGACCTGGCCGGCCCGCCCTACGAGGGACGCTTCCGCAAGTCCGCGATGGTGTACGAATCCGCCACCCAGGCAAGGGCCGAGAAATGGGATGAGGCGCAGCGCATGTTCTTCGAGGCAGCCGTGGCCGAAGGCGTCGCTGCGCGGGAGGCGAAGGTGATGTACCTGCTGCTGGCGCTGCAGGGTTCGCGCTGGGAAGTTCTTGGCTCCTCGCGCTGCTTCGGCAGTTGCCATGGCGTGTCCGGTCCGCTGGAATGGCGGCCGGTCATCGACGAGGCGAAGACCGGAGAACTGGTGAACTGGGTGCGCGCCGACGATCCCAAGCTCGAAGAGATCGAGCTGCGCGCGCAGTCCACGATCCGGGCCAAGGGGCCGCACATCTTCACCCAGCCCCGGTGCGACAGGTTTTCCGGTTCGACGCTGGTGCGCAAGCGTTGCGACTGAACGGCCCGGCAGGGCCGTTCATGAACCTATCCGCAGCGTTGTGCGATACTGTGGGCGGCTTGCAAGCATTCCCGCGTTAGCAAGTCCCGGTGTGGCATTCGCCCCGGTTGTCGAGAGAAAAACAGCATGTCCGAAAATCCGACCGGCGGTTCGCCCGGCATGAACCGCGGCGCAACGATGCCCGCCAGAGACGCATGATCATGGCAACCGCTGCCCCTGGAAGGCGCGCGGATTCCATCCGCCTCGGCCGCTGGCACCAGGGTGCCGTCTACGCCGCGACCGCCGCGCTCGCCATTAGCGGGATCGTCTGGCTGGTGCTGCATTATTTCCTCGCCGTGCCCGGTGAATACGGCCCGCAGATCCATCCGCTGGAGCCGTGGATGCTGCGTATGCACGGCGCGGCGGCGATGGCGGGGCTGATCATCTACGGTTCGCTGCTGCCGGTGCACATCCGGCGCGCATGGTCCATGCGCCGCAACATCGCCTTGGGCATCGGACTGGTTGCCTTCATGCTGCTGCTGACGATTACGGGGTATCTGCTTTATTACGCCGGCGACGAGAACACCCGGCCGGTGATCAGCGCGGCGCACTGGATTCTCGGCCTCGCCGTGCCGGCCCTGCTGGTCTGGCACGTCGTTTCGGGTCGCACGCAGACCCGGGTCAGCGAAAGGCCGCCCGGACCGATGGAGAACCGCGCATGAGTCTGGATATCCGCTGGCTGGTACCGGCCGCGATTTACGCGATTGCGCCGCAGTGCATCGCGGCCAAATACATGAGCGTAGACCAAGCCAGGGCGCTGATCTTCCCGTCCGCCGACGAGTTCGTCGCCAAGCCGGTGCAACTCACGCCCGAGCAGATGCAGGAGATCGACAAGTCCTCGGGCGTGGCGGGGCGCACGGCGCAGCAGCAGGTCTGGCAGGCCCTGGCCAAGGGCAAGATGATCGGCTGGTTCTTCATCGACCAGGTGATCGGCAAGCACGAACTGATCACTTACGCGCTGGGAATCAACGCCGACGGCAGCGTGCGCCAGTTCCAGATCATCGAGTACCTGGAAGCGTACGGCTCCCAGGTGCGCTATCTGAATTGGCGCGACCAGTTCGTCGGCAAAACCGTCGAGAGCCCGCTGCGGGTCGACAACGATATCGGCAACATCAGCGGCGCGACCCTGTCGGTCCGCCATGTGACCGATGGCATCAAGCGACTGCTTTTCCTCCACCAGTCCGTCCTGCGCTGAGTCTTCGCGCATGCGTCCCGCGATGGGGACGCTGGTTCATGTTCGCGCCTCGGCCGCCGATGCCATCGCCGCGCGGCAGGCGGTCGATGCGGCGCTCGCCGCCGTCGAAATGGTCGAGCGCCTGATGAGTTTCCATGACCCGCAGAGCGAGTTGTCGCGCCTGAACCGCGAGGCTGCGCGCGCGCCGCAGACGGTGCATCCCTGGACCTGGGCGGTACTGCGGCGTGCACTACGCATCGCCGCGGCGAGCGCCGGCTTGTTCGACATCACCGTTGCGCCGCTGCTGGTGCGCAAAGGACTGCTGCCGGGCTCGGCGAATGCATCGCTACAGTGCGGCAACTGGCGGCATATCGTCCTGATGTCCGATTGCCGGGTTTTTCTCGCGCGCCCGATGCTGCTCGACCTGGGTGGCATCGCGAAGGGCTTCGCAGTCGACCGGGCCATCCATGAATTGAAGAGAAGAGGCTGCACCCAGGGCGTCGTCAACGCGGGCGGCGACCTGCGCCGCTTCGGGCCCCTGCCCCATCCCGTCCATCTGCGCCGCCGCGACGGGCTGGTGCAGGTGGCCGAACTGCGCTGCGGCGCGCTCGCCACGTCCGCCCCGCATGCCGCGCACGCCGAGCGCCTCGCGCAGCCGCTCGGCAGCATCTTCGATCCGCGCTCGCACCGGGCCTGGGACGCAAATGGGGCGGTGCTGGTCGCGGCACCGAGTTGCGTGATCGCCGATGCGCTCACCAAGGTCGCGGCGCTTGCGGGCCCCGCCTGCGGGCCGCTGCTGGCGCGCTTCGGCGCCCGGGCGCTGTGGGACACCGACCCGGCCTACCTCGCCGCGCGCTAGCTTCGGCGCCACATGTGCGCGCGTGATTGATGCATTGGTAACGCGTCGCGATGCGGGTCACTTAGGCGCAAAATGCCCCGGGCTTGCGGCATACTACGGCGCGGAGTGTGAAGGGGCGCGACGTCCGCGGGGCGGATGCGCGCGATGCAAAATTCAAACAATTGCGGGAGGTTTCACCCATGATGCGCATTTTCGTGCAGGGTTTGTGCGGGCTGTGCCTGTTGCTGCAGTTGGCGCTGTCGTCGGGCCTGGTGGCGGCGCAACAGCCAGCCGGCGAGCCGATCAAGGTTGGTGCGGTGCTGTCGCTGACCGGACCGGGCGCGGGGCTCGGCGGTCCGGAGCGCAACGGCATCCTGCTCGCCGAAAAGCGCATCAACGAGCGCGGCGGCATTCGTGGGCGCCCGCTGCAAATAATCATCGAGGACGACGGCTCGAAGCCCGACATCGCCAAGAGCAAAGCCGAAGCCCTGATCCATGGCGAGAAGGTCGTCGCGCTGCTCGGCCCCTCGCTGACCGCGAGCACCGGCGCGGTGGCCACCGTGACCAACGCCATGCAGATGCCGCAGTTGTGCATGACCGGATTGGGCCCGGCGATCGAATCGACCTACAAGTCGCTGTTCCACATGCTGCCGCCGCAGGTGCTCAATGCACGCGCCATGCTCGAATACATGGCCAAGGGTCTGAAGGCGAAGAAGCTCGGCGTGCTGCACGACTCCGGCTACGGCCAACTGGTGTTGAACAATATCCAGAACCTCAACAAAGACTACGGCATCGACATCGTTGCCACGGAGAAATTCGAGGTGGGCGCGACCGATGTGAGCACGCAGGCGGCCAAGGTCCGCGCCGCCGAGCCGGATGTGGTGGGCGTGATCGCCACCTCGCCGGTGCCGTTCCGCAACGCCCGGCAGATGCGGATCACCCAGCCGATCGTTTCCGCTGTCGGCTCGTCTTCTTACGAATACGTCAAGGGTATGGGCGAATTCGCCGACGACATCACCTTCGCGGAGTTCATCGTTTCCGAGGACCCGCTGGCGCATCAGAAGGAGTTCGTGGACTATTTCCACAAGGAGAAGGGCACGTTGCCCAAGACCTACGACGCGGCGGGATGGGACGCCACGCACGTCCTGGCACAGGCCCTCGAGAAGGCCGGCCCGGATGCGGGAGGCGAGGCCATCGCCGCCGCGATCCGCGCCAACCGCTACCGCGGCGTGGTCGCGCAGTACAATTTCGCCGCCGCGGACATGACCGGCATCGAACTGGACAGCTATACCTATTCGAAGCTGGTCAAGGGGCGCTACACGCGGCTGCCCTTCAAGGCCGGCAAGTAACGGGGGCCGGGGGTCGCGGGGTCCGCCGCGTGAGCGGATTGCGCCATCGCGCGGATTGCGCCATCGCGGCAGCGGCGAAGCTGTGCGCATGCGGACCGGCAGCCCGATGAGCACAGCCTAGTGTAGTGCTTCTGAATTACCGGAACTTTCCCTCCCTCGCGTGCGGGGGACAAGGGAACACTTGAAGCGCAGCAGGGTAGGGTGGGGGCGAATCCCGTACGTGCACGCTAAACATGCCCCCATCCCCGCCTCCCCCGCAAGCGAGGGAAGGAGTCTTTCGGTTACAGAGCCGCATAAGTTCCAAAAAGACTGAAGCACTACACTAGCGATGAGCGCAGCCTAACGATGAGCGCAGCCTGGCAATGAGCCTGAGCCTTCTCCTGCAGTCGGTCCTCTCCGGCCTGACCAACGGTTTCGTCTACGGATTGGTGGGGCTCGGGCTGGCATCGATCTTCCGCGGCACGCGCATTATCAACGCCATGCAGGGCGACTTCGCGCTGATCGGCGGCATTACCGCGGCGTTGCTGCTCGAGCGCTTCGGCTGGCCGATGGCGCCGGCATTCGCCGCCGCAGTGGCCATCGGCGGGATCGCGGGCTGGCTGATGGAAGTGGCACTGGTGCGACCCCTGCGCCGGCGCGGCGGCTCGGAGGACAGCTACCTGCTGCTGACGCTGGGCGTGGCGTTCGCGGTGTCGGCGCTGGCGCTTTATGTTTTCGGCCGGGATTCGCACACGCTGCCGGGCATCGGCGGCGAAAGCATCGTCGTCATCGGCGATGCGGCGATCCGCACGCATTCGGTGTGGCTGATCGCCATCAGCCTCGCGGTGATGGGCGCGCTGCGGCTGTTCTTCGCGAGGACCGCGCTCGGCCTGTCGATGATGGCGGCGGCGCTTGACGCCGACGGCGCGCTCACCACCGGCATCAACGTGCCGCTCATGCGCACGCTGACCTTCGCGCTCGGCGGCCTGATAGGCGGGCTCGCCGGCGTGCTGGTCGGCCCGCTGGTGAACGTGTATTTCGACATGGGTCTGCTGCTCACGCTGAAGGGGTTCGCCGCCGCGATCCTCGGCGGACTCGCCAATCCCATGGGGGCGATCGTCGGCGGCGTCACGCTTGGGCTTCTCGAATCGCTGGCGATCGTCATGGTTTCCTCCGGCTACAAGGACGTGATCGCGATGGCCATCCTGATCGTCATCATGATCGCCATGCCCAACGGCTTGCTGGGCCGGCGGCTGCGCAAGGGGGGCTGAATGCCGCCGTTGAGTCGTGTGCTGATGTGGGGCATCGCGTTCGCGGTCTGGGCGGCGCTGCCGTTCGTCGCCACGCGCCACATCGTCGACCTGCTGGTCTTCGCGGGCCTGTACGCCATCGCCGGTCTCGGCGTCGCATTTCTGCTCGGCCAGTGCGGTATCGTCAGCCTGGCGCAAAGCGTGTTCTACGGCATCGGCGCCTACTGCACCGCCTGGTTCTGCGCGCACCAGGCACTGCCCAGCCCGGTGGGCATCGCGGCGGGCATCGCGTTGAGCACCGGCATCGCCGCGCTGGTCGGCTGGCCGATCCTACGGCTCTCCGGGCACTTCCTCGCGCTCGCCACGCTGGCGCTGGGCATCATTGGTCAGGTGTTGTTCCTGGAGTGGGACGGGATCACCGGGGGCACGCTGGGCATCGGCGGCATCCCGCGGATCGCGCCCTTCGGTTTCGCGTTCGATACGCCGCTGCGCTTCTATTTCCTGGTGTGGCCGATCGCCTTGTTGCTGCTGGTGCTGCACCACAACCTGCTGCATTCGCGCAACGGGCTTGCGCTGCGGGCGATGCGCGATTCGCCCGAAGCCGCGGCCGCGCTCGGCGTGGACATCCACAAACTGAAGGTGCAGATATTCGTGCTGAGCGCCGCGCTCGGCTCGGCTGCGGGCAGCCTGTTCGCCCACTACGTAACCTTCGTCAGCGTAGACAGTTTCTCAATCGACCGCGCGATCAGCTTCCTGCTGCTGGCAGTGCTGGGCGGGGTGTACACGGTGTGGGGACCGGTGCTCGGCGCGCTGTTCATCACTGTGCTCCCGCAGTGGCTGAGCCGGCTCGGCGACATTCATGCCCTCGTGTTCGCCGCGGCGCTGATCGCCGCCGTGATCCTGCTGCCCGAGGGCTTCGGCGGCGCGATCCGAAAGTGGTGGCACGCGCGGGTGGCCAAATGACCGCTGAAATGGCCGCTGAAATGACCGCTGAAATGACCGCTGAAATGAGCATGGCGGCGCAAACGGCGGACCCGCTTCTGCAGGTCAGGCAGATCTCGCACAGTTTCGGCGGGCTGCACGTGCTGCGCGGCGTGGATTTCGGCGTGCCGGCCGGATCGCTTACCGGCCTGATCGGACCGAATGGCGCGGGAAAAAGCACGCTGTTCAACATCATTTCCGGTTTCCTGCCGCCGCAGCGGGGCAGCGTGCGCTTCGACGGGCGCGACATCACGCGCGACCCGGTGCGGACACGCGCGCGGGCCGGCCTGGTGCGCACCTTCCAGACGCCGAAGGTGTTCGGCAAGCTCAGCGTGCGGGAGAATCTGATGGTCGGCTGCCATCGCCACCTCGCCTCCGGCGTGGCCGGCAATATGCTGCGCTCGCGCCGTTCGCGCGCGGAGATGGAACTGATGCATGCGCAGGCCGCGCAGGCCGGTGAACGCTTCGGCCTGAGCGAAGTGATGGAGCGGCCGGCCGGACAAGTGCCGGCGGGCATGCAGCGGCTGGTCGAGCTGGCCCGCGGCTGCCTCAGCCGGCCGCGGCTGCTGATGCTCGACGAGCCGTCCTCGGGACTGAACACCACGGAGATCGGCCAGTTGCGCGAGCTGCTGCAGCGTCTGAACCGCGAGGGCATCACCATTCTGCTGGTGTCGCACGACATGCAACTGGTGGACGTGGCAAGCCGCGTGCACGTGCTGTGCTTCGGTTCGATTATCGCCTCGGGCGCCATGGCGCAGATCAAGCAGGACGAACGCGTGCGCCAGGCGTACCTGGGTTTCCAGTAAGTACCTGGTGTCCAGTAAGAATGACGTTGCGGCGATGATGGAAGTCGAGAACCTGGAAGCGGGCTATGGCGAGGTCCCGGTGCTGAGGGAGGTGTCGCTGCGCGTGGCGGCGAACGAGACCGTGGCGGTGATCGGGGCCAACGGCGCCGGCAAGAGCACGCTGGTCGCGGCATTATGCGGGCTGGTGCCGGCGCGCGCCGGTCGCATCGTGCATCGGGGAACGGACATTACCCGGCTCGCGGCGCACCAGCGCGCGCGGCGCGGCATCGGCGTGGTGCTCGAAGGCCGCCACCTGTTCGGCCCGATGACCGTGCGCCAGCATTTCACGCTGGGCGGCCTGGGCGCGCGGGCGACGCGGGACGACGAAAACCCCTTCGGCGTCGATGACGTGCTGGCGCTGTTCCCGTTCCTGCGTGAGCGCCTGGACGATGCGGTCGAGCTGATGAGCGGCGGAGAGCAGCAGATGGTCGCGCTCGGGCGCGCGCTGCTGTTGCAGCCGCAACTGCTGATCCTGGACGAGCCCTCCACGGGGCTGTCGCCGCTGGTGGTAAGGCAAATCATGCGGGCCATCGGCGCGCTGCGCGCGCGCGGCATGGGGATTTTGCTGGTCGAGCAGAGCGTGGCGCTTGCCGCCGAAGTGGCCGATCGCGCGTATGTACTCTCAGTCGGGCGCGTGGCGCATGAAGTGCGCAAGGGCGAGTGGGCAAGCTTCCTCGCCGATGACAGGCTGGTCAACACCTATCTGGGCGGCTGATGGTCGACATCCGCAAAATCCGCTTCTTCGTCGCCGTCTACGAGGCCGGCAGCATCACCCGCGCCGCCGAGCGCGAGCACATCGCCCAGCCGGCGCTCACGGTCCACATCCAGCAGATCGAGGATGAGTTGAAAGTGAAATTGTTCGAGCGCTCCGCCCAGGGCGTGAACCCGACGCCGGCGGGGCGGCATTTCTACGGCATCTGCCAGGACCTGCTGCGGCGGCTGGAGTCGGTCGGCGAGGAAATGCAGGCCTTCAGCGGTGAGGTGGCAGGGTCGATCACTGCCGGCATCATGCCTTCGATCTGCCACGGGCCGCTGGCGCCGGTGCTGGCGCGCTATACCACAACCTATCCGAAGGTCGCGGTGCGCATCGTGGAGGCGCTGAGCGGCACACTGGCGGATTGGGTGTTGTCCGACACCGTCGATTTCGCGATCTGCAACCGCCCGGCAGCGACCCTCGGATTGTCGCTGCGGCTGCTGATGACCGACCGGCTCGTTCTGGTCTCGGCGCGCAACAGCGGGCGCCTGCCGTTCGCGCCTTGCCGGCTGGGCGAGATTGCCGACCTGAAGCTGGTGCTGCCATCGCCCAATCACTTCCTGCGGCACACGCTGGACCATCACATCAACCGCGGCGACTTCCGCCCGGTGACCACACTGGAGATCGACGGGCAGAGCGCCACGCTGCAGTTCGTGGCGCATTCGGACTGGTCGACAATCCTGCCCACGATTGCGCTGATCAACGAGTTCGGCTCGCTGCGTTTCACCATCAGTCCGATCGAGGAGCCGGCACTGTCCACCGAGATCTACGAATTGCGCTCCCCGCGACACACCCCGAGCATCGCCTCGGAGCGCTTCATCGCCATGCTCGAGGCACAGATCCGGGCAGCCCCGGCGCTGCCCGCCGCGCCGGACAGCGCCGGCCCGGGGCATCGTCCGGCGCAATGACCGTCATAGCCAAGCACTATTGGAGGGCGACGCTCGCGCCGGCCTAAACTGCGGCAAACTTGCAACGCACATCCGACGAAAAAACGCGAGGAATAGTATATGGCGCCGCCGAAAGTCATTCTCCAGCTCTACCCGATGCTCCCCGCCGCCGACGAGGACGACCGCAAGCGCCGGCGTCCGCTGGGGCGCAACCGCGACGCGTACCACCGCGCGCTGCACGACTGGATCGACATCATCCGCGCGGCCGAAGAGCTCGGCGTCTGGGGCGCCAGCACCATCGAGCACCATCTGCACTCGGAGGGCTACGAAGTCGGTCCCAATCCGGGCATCCTGAATGCGTGGTGGGCCTCGCAGTTCAAGAAAATCCACATCGGCGCACTGGGCTACGTGATGGCCACGCAGGACCCGATCCGGGTGGCGGAGGAAACCGCGATCCTGGACCACATCACCAAGGGCCGCTATTTCGTCGGCTTCGCGCGCGGCTACCAGTCGCGCTGGACCAACACGCTGGGGCAGTTCACCGAAACGCGGGCGACGCTTTCGGACGGCAGCAGCGACGACGAGCGCAACCGCCAGATCTTCGAGGAGCGGGTGAACATGGTGCTGCAATGCTGGAAGGAGGATTCGGTGCGCCTCGAGGGCAAGTATTACCAGGCGCCGTTCCCGCAGGAAACCGGCATCGTCGGCTACCCCGCGCACAAGATCGCGCGCGCGGCCGGCGGCGATGGCGAGGTCGATGCCAACGGCGTGCTGCGCCGCTTCAGCGTCGTTCCTGCGCCGTATCAGGACCCGCATCCGCCGATCTTCGTGGCGGTGAGCCGCAGCGAGCCTTCAGTGCGCTACTGCGCGCGCAATGGTTTTCGCGTGGTGCATTTTTCCAAGGGCGACGGCGTGGCCAAGTACGCGCATGTCTACCAGGAGGAGGCCGCCAGGCACGGGCTCAGCTTCCAGTTCGGCGAGCGCCAGAACACGGTGCGCTGGCCGCACATCGCGAACAGCGCCGAGGACTACGACCGCAAGCTCGTGCAGTACGACCTCGACATCTACAAGAACTTCTATTCCCCGTTCTTTCCGCAACTGCCCGCCGACATCGATTGGGTGCAGAACATGAAGGATTCCGGCCTGTTCCTCGGTGGCATGCTGGAGCAGGCGCGCGCGCAGTTCCAGCAGGAATTCGCCAAGTGCCCGAGCGAGTACCTGACCCTCATCTGGCATTACGCCCAACAACCCAAGGACGAAGTGATCTGGGAGCTGGAGCAGTTCATGCGCCACATCTGGCCGACGCTCGAGGCCGTCGAACCGGCGCAAGCCAGGGCGGCATGAGGTGCATCCAGCCGGTCCGCCCGTGAGCCAGATGCCGATCGATCCGGCGTTGCTGCGTTGCGCGCTCGGTGCGTTCGTCACCGGCGTCACCGTGGTGACCACGCGCACGGCCGCCGGCGACCCGGTGGGCCTCACCGTGAATTCGTTCAATGCCGTGTCGCTTTCGCCGCCGCTGGTACTCTGGAGCCTGTCGCTGCGCGCCGCCAGCTTCGATGCGTTCGTGCAGTCGTCGCATTTCGTGGTGAACGTGCTGGGCGCGCACCAGATTCCACTGTCCGAGCGCTTTGCCACGACCGGCCGCGACAAGTTCGCCGGCGTGGCCTGGCGCGAGACGCTCGCGGACATGCCCCTGCTGGAAGGCACGGCGGCGAGCTTCACCTGCCGCAATACGCACCGCTATCCGGGAGGCGACCACCTGATCTTCGTCGGCGAAGTCGTCGCCTGCGAGCAGGGCGCGTGCGCGCCGCTGGTGTACGCCAACGGCGGCTATGCCGAGCTGCGCGACGGTTCCAGTGCCGGCCAGTCCGGCGCAAAACTCAGGAATGTGGTCGCCTCGCGCTGACCCCGCCGGCCGCACAGTTGTCGCGCTTGCGCACCTTCTTGACGGCGCGCAGCAGCGGGGAGCCAAACGGTGCGACCCTGCAAATGGCATACAGGCGATCGAGATAGAAAGTCTGCTGCCAACGCGGGTCGGCCGTAAAGCCCTTAGCTATTTCTTTATCTTCCACTTGCTCTTGCACTGAACCGGTGTATTGCGAATCAACATCTCGGGAGATTTGGCATTTGCCCAGTGGATGAGGGCGTACTTGTCGCCGTTGCGTTTGTTTGTGGCAGTGACGTCTTTGCCTGCGACGAAGTTGTCGCCCTCGATCATGTCGCCCAACTGCGGGCCGGGATTTGCTTTCCAGGAGAACAATCCGTAGGCATCTGCGGGATCGCCACCGGAAAGCTGCACGACGAAGAATCCGCACGATGGGTCGGCCCAGGACACGATCACCTCATCCGCGTGGACCAGCGAGTTGAATGTGGCAGCCACACTCAAGACAAACAGGATGTTTCTGATCGGCATTTCTCTCCCCTTGTGGATGTATGTCGCGTTGGGCATTGCGCCGCGGCCATTATGCAATAACTTATTCGAATCGTGGCGATCCCGCTCACTGCATTGCGCCGTTCAATCGCGCCGCTCTTGAACTTCCGCTCGTTTCGGAATATACAGAAGGAATAGGCGTTGCAGTTTCGTTGATTTGTGCGCTGCGCAAGAATTGGCAATCAGCACGAACGAGGCATTACGCCAAAGGAGTGCCAGTCCTGCGGTGGTTTCGCATCACGCAGGAGCGGCACCCCCTTCGGGGGGGGCAAGTGAAGTCAATCTCTCAAACACTAATAATTCGCAAGGAGGAGGAAGAGATGAACATTAAGTACAAACTGAAGGGCGTCGTCCTCGCTATGGCCGTTGCTGGTCTCGCGGGAGTGGCGCAGGCCGGACCGGTCACGGATGCCATGCTGGCCAAGGACGCAGGAGATTCCTGGCTGCATGCCAACGGCAACTGGGCCGGCCACCGGTACAGCACTCTGAATCAAATCAACGATAGCAACGCCAAGGATCTGAAGGTCGCCTGGATATTCCAGACGGGCGGCAAGACCGACGCGCAGAATACGCCGTTGTATCACGACGGCATGGTGTACTTCGCGCAGGACAACAAGGTCTTCGCGCTGAACGCCGACAACGGCAGGGTGGCCTGGAAATTCGAGCACAAGCTGCCGGACGACTTTGGCGGGTACAACGTCGGTTTCATCACCGGCAAGCACCGTGGGTTGGCGATCTTCGGGGACAACATCTACTTCCTGTCCAATGACTCCAAGCTGCATGCGCTGAACGCCAAGACCGGCGCGGTGAAGTTCTCCAAGGACTTCCCCGGCTTCGAGTATCCCAAAGACTTTGCCAAGGCCCAGGATGCCAACGGCTATGCGACCACGGTCGGCCCGCTTGCCATCCCCGGCGCGATCATCGTGCCGATGAATGGCACCGACTTCGGCGGGCGTCCCGGTTACGTGCTCGGCGCCAATCCGGATACCGGGGACATGATGTGGAAGGCCAACATGATTCCGGGCCCAAGCGAGCCCGGTGGAGACTCCTGGCCGCCGGGCAGCACCGAGTATGGTGGCGCTGGTCCGTGGATAACCGGGTCGTGGGATCCTGACTTGAAGATGTACTACACCGGCACCGCCAACGCCTACGAGTGGAACCCGAAGAACCGCGGCGGCGGCAAGATGGACAACGTCGGCGCGGCAAGCATCGTTGCAGTCAATACCACCGACGGCAGCGTGGCGTGGCGTTATGTCGGCGTTCCCGGTGACCCGTTCGACTTCGACATTCCGCAAACCCCGATGGTGATCACCATCGACGGCAAAAAGACCGTGGTCCAGCCCAACAAGACCGGCTACATCCACTTTCTGGATGCGAAAAGCGGCAATTTCATCAAGGCCACACCCTTCGTCGACAAGATCAACTGGGCCAAAGGGTATGACGCCAACGGGCGCCCGATCGACATGATGCCTGCACCAGAGGAGGGCGGGGCGGCAGTGGAGATTTGGCCGAGCCTGTTGGGCGGCGTGAACATGTACCCCAACGCCTACAACCCGAAGACCGGTAATTTGTACTTGGCGGCCACCGAGTCCGCAATGAAATACGGCCTGGAGGAGGTCAAGATTATCAGCAACGTGCGCCACTTCGGCGCCTACCAGGAGTTCATATTCGGCGACGAAACCGACAAGGCGGTAAACGTCAAGACCGGCAAGGAAGTTTGGCGCGACACCCGCAAGGGCAAGCCTGGCTATTCAGGCGGGATGGCGACGACGGCCGGAAACGTGACGATCTATACGACCCAGGGAGGCGATTTCCAGGTGGTCAACGCGACGACCGGGAAAATCCTCTATCACTTCAACATCGGTTCCACGGCCAAGTCCGGTCCGATCACGTTCATGCACAAAGGCAAGCAGATGATCGTGCAGCCGGTGGGGGGCCTGGCGGGATTCGGACGTGACGAGGCGCTCGGCCTGGAGTTCGGTGGAGCGGTGGTTGCGTTCACCCGATGACCCGCATCGTTATCTAGTCACTCTCGTGTAGTCATTGGACGGGCGCGCGTGGATTTCATGCGCGCCCTTTTTTTGCAACAATGAGAAACAGGGGCGCCGCCGCGGCGTAAGGCTTGTCCGGTGCTGCAGGCGAAACGAAAACAGGAACACGGGTTGAGGACAATAAATAATGGTCAAGGGATTTGTGATTGTGGCGGCTCTCACAGCGGGTCTCCTGATATTGAGCGGGAACGCGGCGCCGGCCGCGGACGACGGTCCCGCGGCGAATCCGCTTTCCGGCAACGAGAAGGCGATGAAGGAAGGCCGGTCCTGGTACCGCGGCGTGTGCGCTGTCTGCCACGGCGGGCGGGCAGACGGCCAGGGCGAGCGCGGCAACGGCGCCGATCTGCGCAAGTTCAACAAGGGCTTCAAGGAATTCGTCCTGATTGTAAAGACCGGCAGGCAGATTCAGGGCCGTACACAGAACATGCCGGCCTGGGGCGCCGTTCTTAAGGAAGAGCAGATCTACCAGATCGGCGCCTACCTCGAGACGCTGGCAATCGCAGGCGCCGACTGGAAGGAAGGTGCGCACAATTGAGCCGTCGCGGCGTGATGCACGTAACGCGGGGCGGGTGCGCAGGGAGAACGCGACCAAACGCCTGCCCGAGCGTACCAAGAGCCCACGCCTGTTCTCCGAGTTCCTCGATCCGAAGAGTGAGTCCCGATCTGGATGGATGGACTACTTGCAGGCGACCATCCGCAGAATCTCGTTCACGGTACCGGCGCCCGCCGCTTCCCATTCATGCGGCGAGGTGTCCTCGTAAATAATTTTTCCCTGGCCCATCTTTTCGGCGTGCAGTGCAAGGCTGAGTACGCGCAATCGCGGTTCGGCGCAATCGTATTCGACCTGGGCCTTCTGTGAAAAATAGCCGACCTCGACCATGCGCTGAAAAGCCTTGTAATCGAACAGGGACCACATCGTTGCTGTATTGCCTGTCCTGACAATCGCGGCCGGGTCGGCGTACGCTATGGCGGTATCGTCCTGCGCCACGCTCTTCCATCCGGCCCAGGCAGTGCCGCTCAGGCATAACAAAAGAATTGCGAACTTCTTCATGACACCCCCCTGGGTGCGAAGTCTAGCGGACGCACAATACGAGCGGTTGGAGTCCTTGGGATCTGCCAGGGCACGGGTATTGACACTTCTGCATCAATGCTGGAAAAAGCAGTTGCACCGCCAAGGACGCCAAGGACGCAAAGGAAAACAAATGAATGCATCCCGCGGCACCTTCACCCTTCGGGTGAGTTCGGTCAGGCACGCCTATCGCCTTCCTTTGCGTCCCTGGCGTCCTTGGCGGTGAATGAACTGCCGGATTTAGGTTAATGCACGCTGCGGGCCACTTTGCGTCGTTTTCCGGATCGAATTCACGCGCCCGGCGCTGCGAGCGCTTCCCGGCTAGGGGTTTTGCGCGCGCTTCGCCTTGTTCGCCGCGGGTGATTCCGGCGCCGCCTCGGCGACACTGACGCGATTGCGCCCGCCCGCCTTTGCCGCATAAAGAGCGTGATCGGCGCGCCGCATGAAATTCTCGAAGGTCTCGCCCGACTCATAGGCCGCAACGCCAAGGGAGACGGTAATCTTGCTGACGATTTCCCCGGTTTCGACACGCTTTATGCGCCCTTGCTCGACTGCCCGGCGAAGCGTCTCGGCGAGCGCGCATGCGCCGTGCAATGGCGTCTGCGGCAGAAATACCGCGAACTCTTCACCACCGATTCGCGCCGCCGTGTCTCGCCCCTTGACGTTGCTCGCAAGCGCCTGCCCGACGATGCGGATCACCTTGTCGCCGAACAAGTGTCCGTAAGTATCGTTGCAGCGCTTGAAATGATCGATGTCGACTATGATCAGGCATGATCCATTGAGGCCGGTGCCCTCGGCGTCGGCCTCGACTTTCTCGACCACTTCTTCCAGGCCGCGACGATTGCGGATGCCGGTGAGCGGATCCGTGTGCGCTTCCCCTTTGGCGCGCGCCAGTTCCGCGCGAAGTTCTTCGATCGCGTGATTGCTGGATTTCAGCTCCCCTTTCAGGGTCGCCGATGACGCGTGCATGGTCTGGGTGCCCTCGATCAGGGACTTGACCAGCGCTTCCAGCGCCGGCACATCGACGCCCTTCTTCAAGGTCTCGCCATACTGCTCCAGTGATTCGTTGTAATCGCTGGTCCGGATACCCGCTGCGGCCACGGTCTTCGCGAGATCGGCCACGATCCGTTCCAGTCGGACCTGCATGCGCATGCCGTCGGCCACGTCACGCTCGGCGATGAACCTGACATAGAGGTCCGCGACTTTTTCCTCGTTGAACGTTTCCCCTGCCTTGAGCGCGGCGTCGATGCCTTCCATAAGCAGCCGGTTTGTTCCTGCAACGTATTCATACCAAAGCGCATAGCTCACGGGATGAAAGGCCGCCGGATGCTGGGCCATCATCGGCAGCATGAGTCGAAGGAGCTCGGCGCTGGACTCCTTGCTATCCAAATACTTATGCATAGTCGGACTCCAACAGTTGACTTCGTGGTCGCGGCGAGCGGCGCTCCGGAGCGGAGAGTACCATACGATTCACGTTTCAACGGCATGCGCCCTGGGTTCTTGAATCCGAGACCGACGGCCGCACGCGAGTCCCGGGCCACGGCGCCTTCGACGATCCGCGCACGCCGGCCGATGCGCCGGTGCGCGAGAGCATCGAGATTCGCACAATGACGTTCTTCTGCGTTCTTCGGGACGAGGTATCGGCTGACGAGCGGTAAAACAGCAGCGCGGTCAGGGCGCAGTTGCGTAGGATCGAACTTCAGGGTTCATGCCGGAAGACTCCGGCAATGCGACGAACAATGTTTTCCATTCCGGGACATACAGTGAAGTGCGAGCACCGGGCCGTGTCCGGACTTTTTCCGCCAGGCGATATTGGTCGGCACCCAACTGGTCAAAGACAAAAACAAATCCTTCTCCACCGGAAACGTAAATCCGGTGTGTGCTCACGTCGTAGAAAATGTCGTCTGCGTCTCCTACACTTTCCAGACTTGCGACCACCAGACCGGACGACGTGTCTATCACCAGGAGGTTCGCGGGGCTGCGCGTGCCAACAAACAAGCGACCGCGTGCTTCATCCAGCGCCATCGGATAATTGTTGCGCGCAACCAGAGGCCACGAGGCCACAACCTTTCCGCTGGAACGATCTACTACTTCGACGGCTTGTGCTGTCGGAACATTGACAAAAATGCGTGTGCCCGTGGCTTCGAGCTGAAAGGATTCCGGATGTCCGGACAGTTCGATATCGGCGAGTTTTGTGCCCTCCTGCACATCCAGTACGACGAGCGCTCCGCTGCGGCCTTTGCCGCAGCCGACGTACGCGCGACGCGTCGCCGGGTCATAGCGAATATTGTCGGCGTCGTCCCTGAGCTCGATCGTCTTGACAGGCTCGAGCGTGGCGCTGTCGAAGATCTGCACAGAGGCGCTCTCACCGTTGGTCACCAGGAGTCGTCTTAACTCCGGCGCCAGGAGTACTCCCTGCGGTTCTGCGAATCCTGAAAGGCGTTTCTCGACTCGCCCTGTGCCCAGATTGACGACTTCAACTGTATTGTTTCCGAGCGCATTCACAATCAGTTTCCTGTTTGCCATGTCCACAGCCATATGATCGATTCGTCCATGCACGCCAGGTAGCTCGATACGCTGCGTTTCGCGCAGCAGGGACGGGGACGCATGCGCTCCAATGGCCGTCAACAGGATTCCGATCGACATTAATAGAGCAACACTTGATGGTTTCATGAGTAGTCCTATTGAATGTGAAGCTGCAGACCGAAGTAGACGACCCACTCCGTGCGGTCTTCCGAATTGCCTAAACCAGTGCCGGCGGACGCAAGCAGCGAAAAGCTTCTGTTCAGCAGCTTGCGGGCACCGAAATTCAGGACCGGATCGGCATGACGAATCGAACTGTCGGTAGTGGTATGCAATTCGGCGAGTAGTTCAAGGGAGTCCGACCATGGGACGCTGATCGCGACACCGCATAACCACTCATCGGATGTATCACGCCTGAACCAACGACCGATCTCGCCGACAACTGTTGCAGCGCCCAGCATCTTGCTCGCTTCGATCGGAAGCAGCAGGTTCGGGCCTTTGCCCACGAGGCCGCGATCCAGTGACCTCGTGAGATTGTTGAACTCGATCTGCGGATAAAACGACATGTTGAAGCCCGCTTGTTCTTCGTTCAGAAATCGCCACTTCACGCCAGCAAGCGAGTTCGATAGCCCTCCGCGAGTTGCCGAGGCGTTCTGGTCAACGAAGGACCAGGCGACTTCATACTTGAGTTGAAGGTCGGGGCCGAGCCCGTAGTTGATGTCCACGCGAGGCAGATCTGTGGTTCTCTCGCCGTGGGTTTTCTCCGCTGCATAGGCGATGTTTAGTTCCCAGTTTCCATTGCCCGGAGTGCCCGGATCGTCGGTGAGTAGCGGCGGCCCGCCCTGGGCGCGTGTTGTGCAAGGCGCGATGGATAGAAAAACGATTACTAGAGCACCGAAGATTCGGTAGCCACACAAGATCGGCGTCAACGAAAAACGCGTTTCCTTGCGCTGCCTCTCTACTGGTTGAGTACGGATTGCAGCGTCTGGGGCGGCCAACGGTGGGACTCGTTCTGACAATGCAGGCACCAGGCGTATAGCGCGTCGTACATGACCATTCCATGCTGAAGCATCTCATGGTCGTCGCTGAAGCTATGCGATAGCCCCAGCGAGATGGCGTACAGCCCCGGCGCCTCGGGCGCCAAGTCCATGCGGGACGTATCGGCGCCCCGCACAATGGTTGCGAGCTGGACGAGTCCCGTTTCTCTTAGTTGGTACTTCTCGAGGAACGCATCGAAGCTGCAACGCTCGCCGACGTGCGACAGTTCGACATCGGGGATGTCATACGGGATGGCCCCCGTCTGCTCCGCCACGTGCAGCACGTCCTCGGACGGTACGAACAGGAACTCCGGCGCTTGGTCGATGAAGCGGGCAATGAGCCATGGGCAGGCAATGCGATCGATCTTGGGGCGCTCGCGTGTAACCCACTTCATGGCGCGCTAGTTGCCACTCCAGGAGAAATCATCGAAGGCGGTGACACTGTCGGCTTTGGTCCACACGCCCACCGCGCCCGCTCCCGGTATATGCGCGTCTTCAAGATCGATGTACGGCTTGCCATCGAGAGAAACTTTGATCCGCTTGCCGGTGAATTCCACACGCAGGGTATGCCACTCATTGACCTGCACCGGCGCATCCACGTATTGGATGGTGTGCCGGCTGCCCCGCGTCATGTAGTAAACAGAGACATTGTTCTCCAGCGCATTGGCGCGAGCGACATAGTAGTTGTCGCCATCCTTCCAGCGCCACAGCAGACCGCCGGCACGATCTTCGCTGCCATGCAGGGGTTTGAACTTCACTTCGACCAAGCCGTCGGCAATCGCGACACCTTTTTGGGCGCACCACGGAAAAGTGCCTGAGCCGGATTGCTTCAGGACATTGGGCTTGCTTGGTGCAGTTGAATCGGCTTCCACCGTCCACTTCGGTGAACCGCGACCCGTGACGCCGCAAGTCCAGCCGGCCGGCGGGGCGCCGATTTGATCCTGGTCGAACCCGATGATTTCAGCCATGGCATCCACCGCGAAGAGCGAGAGGACCAGTATCAAGATATTCTGTTTCATCGTGATCCCAGATGATTAGTTACCCGATTGCGTGGCGAGTGCCGCCTTGAGGCCCTTCGCCAGGCCCTCCACGGAACCGACGCCCCAATAGTGCAGAAACACGTAGCGCGGCGATTCGCCGATCATGTGGTTGTGAATCGCCACGATGCTTATATTTGCCCGGCGCAGAGCCTTGAGCACGCCTTGCACTTCCCCTTCGAGCATGGCGAAGTCGCCGTCCACGACGGCTTGCTGCTCGCTTCCGGCGAAAGCGGCCCAGGTGTTGATCCCCATTTCCTTGCCGACTTCGTGCTCGCCCATCTTTGCCTTGCGGCCGATGACGATTTTGTAGACCCCGTTCTTGAGAACGCCCCCGGTGCCGATGATCTGCTCGATGTCTTCGGGATCCAAGGAGGTCTTGGCGGGATCGACATTGGACGTCGGACTGTTCGGCCTGGTTGAGATGACTTCCTTCAGCTTGCCGAATACGCGTCCCACCGCCCGCGCCAGTTCCGCTTCGTCACCCAGGCCACCGATGTGCATGAACATGACCTTGGGCGTATCCCACAAGAAATGATTGTGCAGCGCCGTCACCTCGAGTCCGTTGTCCAGCGCCACGCTCATCACCGGATTGACTTCGTTTTCGAGCAGGACGATGTCGCCCATGACCATGGTGTGATTCCCGGCGCGGGTAAAGGCGGCCCACGCAGTCAGGCCCTGATCGGGGATCAGCCGACTACCCCCGACCGTTGCCTGGATGTCCTTGCGCGGGAAGCTGATCTTGAACACGCCTTCCTGTTGATTCAGCGCGCCCTTGAGTCCGCTAAGTTGTTCAATGCGCCCCGTGTCCAGCGCAGCGTCCGCCGCGAACACGGCAGGAACAAACCATAGGGCCGCGGAAAGCAGAGAAGATGCGAAAAGCCTGAATTTGGAACTCATGGTTTCTACCTCCGGCCGGCTAAAGTATTTATTTGTCTGCAATGACGCGACCCGTCTCCAGGTCATAGCGAACTGCTTTTACCTTGTCTTTGTCGGCTATCAAGACCAAAAGCACCGGCCGTCGGTTCTGCACCTCGGGGATGGCGGAGAACACCTTGCCCTTGTGCTGCTTCTGGGCCATGGCGATGAAATCAGCCAGGGAATATTTTGCCAGTGCCATCAACGTCAAATGCCCGGAAGCCCGGGACACATGCGCAATGTCCTTGAACACTTCCGCCTGAGGCGCCCAAAGGGATTGTTCCGGGCTGCCGCTGAACTCCTTCAGAACGTTGTGCTCGGGATCCGCGCCAAGGCCCTTTTCTGCCGTGTACACCGAGAGGGAGAGTTTTTTGTTATCGTCCAGTTCGTACTTGGCCGAGATCGCCGCCTCTCCACCTTTGGTGAGTTGTTGAACCCCTTCAGCCATGCCCACCTTGCTATTGTTGAGGACCAGCAGAAGGGCTATGGTTTCCTGATCATCGTATTGCTTGGCGAACGAGGAATGGGACACGGCGATGGCGAGAGCGGCAGAAACAAGTGCGGCACCGAGCAGTTGCAGTGTGGATGGTTTTTCGCGTGACATTTTTGTCTCCTTGGGTGGCTTGAGTAGGCGAGCCAGAACCGACCGCGTTGTGCCGGGAGAGTCGTAGCGATCGATCCTGTTTTATGAATCCCGCTTCGAGCGCCGCCATGGCAACGACCACAGCGGGGCGCAATAAGCGGGGCGCAATAAGTTGTGCACTGTATGTCACATATGTAACATGATTGTAGAGACTGTAACTAAAAAAGCAAGTTCCCGTGGCCTCTGAACCTAGATTGGGCAAGCCGGCATGGCTGCTCTTCATCCTGACACTGCAGGGCCAGCAGCCTGCCGTGCGAATGCGTGTTTGGCGGGCGCTCAAGTCACTGGGCACGGCGGTACTGCGCGACGGGGTTTACCTGCTTCCCAATCGGGAAGAGTTTCTCGAGCCTTTACAAGCACAGTCCGAGGAGGTCACCGCCTGCGGCGGAAGCGCGCAAATTCTCGAAGTAGAAGCGCGAGACAAATCGCAGGAAGCCGAGTTTCGGCAACTGTTCGATCGTACGCCAGACTACGAGAAGTTAGTCCTTGAGGTTCGCGGTGCGAGGAAAGGAATCGGCAAGGTGGGGGCCACGATTCTAGCGTCGTCCCTGACGCGCCTCTTGCGTGACTACGGAACCATAGCACAGCAGGATTTCTTCCCCGGTGCCGCCCGCGAACAGACCCGCGATGCGTTGGAGTCCCTGACTGCGGCCGCCAATGTGGTGCTCTCGCCCGACGAGCCTCGCGCCACCGCCGGGAGAATTCGGCGCCTTGATCCCGCAAAGTACCAAGGCCGAACCTGGGCGACCCGGGCCCGCCCATGGGCAGATCGCCTGGCCAGCGCCTGGCTGATCAAACGTTTCATCGATCCGCGCGCGAAGTTGCTCTGGCTGAAGAATTCGAAGGACTGCCCCAAACGCGCAGTAGGCTATGATTTTGACGGGGCCGAGTTCACTCATGTCGGCACCAGGGTGACTTTCGAGGTGTTGCTTGCCAGCTTCGGAATGGAGGGCGATCCGGCGCTCGAACGCATCGGCGCGGCCATCCACTATCTCGACGCCGGGGGCGTATCGGTGCCCGAGGCAGTCGGCCTCGAAGCCATGTTGCGCGGTGCGCAACAACTGATCGACGATGACGATAACCTCGTGAACGAGGCCGGCAAGCTGTTCCAATTCCTCTATGTCCATTACACCGCAAGCCCCTGATGTAGTCGGCGCCGGTTCCGCCACGCAGCCTCCCGCCGCGGTGTCCTTCTACGAGGCGTTCCGGTTCTGGCTCAAGCTTGGCTTCATCAGCTTCGGCGGGCCGGCTGGTCAGATTGCGATCATGCATCAGGAGCTGGTGGAGAGGCGGCGCTGGATTTCAGAGCGTCGGTTTCTGCATGCGCTGAACTACTGCATGGTGCTGCCCGGCCCCGAGGCACAGCAGCTCGCGACTTACATTGGCTGGTTGATGCATCGCACGCCGGGAGGAATCGTCGCCGGCGCGCTGTTCGTGTTGCCATCGCTGCTGATTCTCATCGTCTTGTCGTGGATCTATGTCGCGTTCGGCAATTTTCCTCTGGTGTCCGGCATTTTGTACGGCATCAAGCCTGCTGTGACGGCCATCGTATTGTTCGCCGCCTACCGCATCGGTTCGCGTGCGCTCAAGCATGCAGTGCTGTGGGCCATTGCAGTAGCCGCATTCCTTGCGATCTGCGTTTTCGAGATACCATTTCCGTGGATTGTTCTCGGCGCCGGCATCGTCGGCGCCGTCGGCGGGCGCGCGTGGCCGGCAGTGTTCGTCTCTGGCAGCCATCCGGGTGCAAAGGGACAATTCGGACCCGCTGTCATCGACGACCACACACCGACACCCGAGCATGCGCGTTTTACCTGGCCACGACTGCTGCGTGTGCTGCTGATCGGCGTCGGACTTTGGGCTCTGGCAATCGCAATACTGACCATGCAGTTTGGCATGCATGGGGTTCTGACGAATATGGCCTGGTTCTTCACCAAGGCCGCGCTGCTGACTTTCGGCGGTGCTTACGCCGTACTACCGTATGTATTCCAGGGCGCGGTCGAAGGCCATGGCTGGTTGACTGCAGCGCAGATGATCGACGGCCTGGCCCTCGGCGAGACCACTCCCGGTCCGCTGATCATGGTGGTCGCCTTCGTCGGTTTTGTTGGCGGCTGGGGCGCTGCGCTATTTGGTCCAGATCATCAGGTTCTTGCCGGCACGCTGGCGGCAATGGTGGTGACCTACTTCACCTTTCTGCCCTCGTTCATCTTTATTCTTGCGGGCGGGCCGATCGTGGAGACAACTCATCGCCAGCCGCGCATCACCGCGCCTCTGACGGCCATAACAGCCGCCGTAGTCGGCGTCATCGTCAACCTCGCGGTGTTTTTTGCGTATCACGTGCTATGGCCCGTGGGCTTGGGCGGTGGATTCGAGTGGCCATTGCTGGTGATCGGTCTTTGCGCCGGCGTCGCGCTGTTCCGCTTTCGCGCCGGCGTGATACCAACCATCCTCGCTTGCGGCGCGGGTGGACTTCTCTATCAAAGTTTTGCGCGGTCCCTGATGGGGTAAAGCTCTCGTTCCGCGAGAGCCTGCGTTAATATGACAAAGGTTTCGGTTGTCGAACAAGGGCGGGGGTTGCTGACGACTCGCCCGCTCCTTCACCACCTGGAGTAACGCGGATTAACGCGATATCCAATAAAGGCGTGTGCCTGGTCGTCGGCGCCGGCGACGCAACCGGCGGCGCCATTGCGCGGCGCTTCGCGCGCGAGGGCTTTACGACGTGCGTGACACGACGCTCCGCCGACAAGCTGGCGCCGCTCGTCGCGCAGATCGAGGCGGCTGGCGGCAAGGCCCATGCTTTCGGCAGCGATGCGCGCAAGGAAGAAGAGGTAGTGGCGTTGGTGGAGCGGATCGAGTCCACTATCGGCGCCATCGAAGTTCTGGTGTTCAACATCGGCGCCAACGCGCCCGCCAGCATCCTCGACGAAACCGCGCGCAAGTATTTCAAGATCTGGGAGATGGGTTGCTTCGCCGGTTTCCTCAACGGGCGCGAGGTTGCCAAACGCATGGCGGCTCGCGGGCGCGGCACCATGCTCTTCACCGGCGCGACGGCGTCGATGCGCGGTTCGGCGAACTTCGCCGCGTTCGCCGGTGCCAAGCATGCGCTGCGCGCGCTGGCGCAAAGCATGGCGCGCGAACTCGGGCCCCGCGGCATCCACGTTGCGCACGCCATCATCGACGGCGCGATCGACACCGCCTTCATCCGCGACTTGTTTCCCGAGCGCTATGCGCTCAAGGCGCGGGACGGCATTCTCAACCCCGACCATATCGCCGACGCATACTGGATGCTGCACACGCAGCCACGCGATGCCTGGACACATGAGCTGGACCTACGGCCCTACATGGAGAAGTTCTGATGAAAACCTTCGAATTCTGGTTCGACTTCGGCAGCACCGCTTCTTACCTCGCGTGGACGCAGCTTCCCGCCCTGCAAGCCGCCACCGGGGCAAAATCCGTGTTCAGGCCGATGCTGCTGGGCGGCGTGTTCCAGGCCACAGGCAATCAATCGCCGGCCAACATTCCCGCCAAGGGAAAATACCTCTTTGCGGACTTTGAGCGCTTTGCCGAACGCTACGGCGTGGCGTTCAACCGGAACCCGTATTTCCCGATCAACACGCTGCTGTTCATGCGCGGCGCCATCGCTCTGCAGCAGAAAGGCGACGCGCGCTTCATGGACTATTGCCGCGCCGTGTTCAACGCCATCTGGGTCGATTCGCTGAACATGAACGACCCGGCCACGGCGGCGGAAGCCTTGCGTAAGGCGGGTTTCGACGCCCAGGCCCTGGTGGCGCTGGCCAGTGAACAGACCACCAAGGATGCGCTCAAGGCCGCCACACAAGAGGCTATCGACCGCGGTGTATTCGGCGCACCGACCTTCTTCGTGGGCGATCAGATGTTCTGGGGGCAGGACCGGATGGATTTCGTCATGGAGGCACTGCGATCACAGACCTAGCGCTCCGAACCGCGCGCAACGCGCTTGACGTTTAACGTTTAGCGTTATACTGTCCACAGCATGATTCAGAGCTTCCGTTGCGCGGATACGCAGGCTCTTTTCGAAACCGGCAAGTGCAAGCGGTTTTCGGGCGTCGCCGACATAGCGGTACGAAAGCTGGCGCAGCTCGACTCAGCACAGAGCCTGGCGTTTCTGCGCTCACCGCCGGGCAACCGGTTGGAAACTTTGAAGGGCAGACGCTCCGGACAATACAGTATTCGCGTGAACGATCAGTTCCGCGTGTGCTTCCGCTGGACCGCAGCCGGTCCGGAGGATGTCGAGATCGTGGATTATCACTGACGGAGACTTGCGATGGCCAGGAACGGAATGCGGCCGGTACATCCCGGCGAAGTCCTGCGGGAAGACTATCTTGTCCCGCTCAACATGAGTGCTAATGCACTGGCGAAGGCCCTGAATGTGCCTGCCCCGCGCATCAATGACATCGTGCGTGAACGGCGCGGCGTGAGTGCGGACACGGCCATGCGTCTGGCTCGCTACTTCGGCGGTGATGCGCGTTCGTGGCTGAACCTGCAGGCAGCGTATGACTTGCGCGTGGCGGAGATCGAGAACGCCAAGCGGATCGAGCGCGAGATCGTCCCCGCCGCGGCTTGATGCCTGGGCTGCGGGTGATCCGGTTCTTGTGAACATGCGCAAGTGGTCCCGTGCTCCCGGACACGCGCAGTTCGGGCAGCCACTGGCGATCGGATGTTCTGAAGGCAGGACCGGCTGGATTTCGTCAAAGAGGCACTGCGATGAGCGACATACTGACCCGCGCGGAAGCCGGTGTGATGACCGTCACCCTGAACCGGGTGGCCGGGAAAAACGCCCTCGCCGCGGCGATGTATGCGGCGATGGCGGACGCGTTGCAACAGGCTGCGCACGACGCGTCCATCCGCGTGCTTGTGTTCTAGGAGCCTGTCGGACTTAGGATGATTCGGCTGCAACGGTGGCAGAGCGGTCCATATTTCGCCGCTTTCTCCTTACATTTTCCCGATATACGCTTCGAAATCGTCAAAATCTGTCCTCGCTCTGCCACCGGTTCGCTATCGAACACCTAAGTCCGACAGGCTCCTAGCCATGAGACCATCTTCTGCGCCGGCAACGACATCGGCGGTTTTCTCGTTGCCGTTCGTCAATCTCGGCATTTGTCCCGAGGCCGCGTCCAGCCTGCTGATGCCGCATCCGCTGCTTGCCGCCGAGGCCGGCGAGACCGAGTTCGCCGACCTGCGCGCGGCCTGCGACGCGATTGGCATCTTGCTCAAATCCGCTGTTGATAAGGGACGCATTGAGCCGGGCGCGCCCGCGTCGAGCTTGTTCGGCTTCATGACGGGCGGCGGTTTCATGCAGATCACCCGGCAACCGCTGCACCGGGCTGTTTCGCCTTGAGCCGCGCCACTTCGCGTTCGAGTTCGGCAATGCGCCGGTCGCGCTCGTCGAGCGTGCGCGCCACGTCCGCCGCTTCGAAGCGCTGCGGAATATGCTGCGGACAGTTGGCATCCCACGCCGTCACCGTGAACAGGATCACCCGCTCGCCCCGCGACTTTTCGTTCGGCGGCATCAGCTTCTCCAGCAAGGCGGGATCGTCCTCGGCCACGCGCGCCTCGCCCCAGATTTTTACGCGCTGACGATGCGCGTAGTCGATCAGGAACAGGTGGGCCTTAGGATTTTCCGCAAGGTTGCCCAGCGTGATGAACTGCCGGTTGCCCTGAACATCCGCGAAAGCGATGGTCTTGTCATCGAGGACGCGCAGGAACCCCGCCGGGCCGCCGCGATGCTGGATGTACGGCTGACCGGCGGCATTCGCCGTGCCGAGGAACACGCTGGTCTGCGCGGCGATGAACGCGGCAATATCCGGCGTGATCGTCGTTTCCCAGCCATCACCTTCTTCCATCCGTGCATAAGCCCGGCGCGAGCCGTTACGTGTCTGGATGGCCTTCACGGTCGGGGTGAAGGCGACGTCGCTCGGAAAAGAAGTTGTCATGGGCATTCCTTTGGGAGAGGTGAGGGGTAAGGGGTGAGGGGTAAGGGGTAAGGGGTGAGGAGTTGCGCTTCGCACGAGGAGCCTTGTCCTCACCCCTTACTCCTCACCCCTATCCGCTTCTCAATCAGGCCGCCCGGCGCAATTCGACGACGGGAAAGTCGATCTCGGTTTGCGCCACCGTGTTGACGTAGTTCGTCAGCGTGTTGAGCGCCACGTGGAGCACTATCTCCATGACTTCGGCCTCACTGTAGCCGGCGCTCTTCACCGCTTGCACGGCAATGTCCGAAACGTGGCCACGTTCCTGAGCAACGCTCACGGCAAAGCGCACGGCGGCATCGGCCTTCGGGTCGGCTGATGTTCCACTGCGGTTCGCAGCAATCTCTGCGTCGTCCAGTTTCGCGACGTTCTTGCCAAGATAAGTATGGGCCGCCAGGCAATAACCGCAGCGATTGAATTCGGCGATGGCCAGCGCAATGCGTTCGCCGGTCTTGGCGCCGATCGTGCCTTTGGCGAGTGCGCCGTTCAGGTTCAGGTAGCCACCGAGCGCGGCCGGGCTGTTGCCCAGCACTTTCATCAGGTTCGGGACAATGCCCAGTTGCCTGTTGACTGCATCCAGCAGCGGGCGGGAGGCGGCGGGGGTTTGATCAGCGGCGGGAATCGAGATGCGGGTCATGGCAGTTCTCCTTTAGTGATGGGTCCGGGTCCGGGTTCGGTTCGCTTCGCCCTGTGCGTTGCGAATGACGCGCATCTTGCAGAATTCCATTGGAAAGAAGAATAGCCGACGATTACAATTCATTCTTCCGTAATCGGGAATAATGGCTCATCTGACTTTGGTGTGGGTTGAAGGGTTGGTTACACCGGGTTCCGCGGCGGCGTCAGCGTGCCGAGGGTTCCCGAACAAAATCTTTCACCGCAGAGGCGCAGAGGACGCGGAGGAAGGACAAAGGAAAGAAATTGGGTGCCGAAGACCTAGCATCCCTGGCCATTTTAGCTCCGGTCACGCTCTTAACTTCCGCATGCTTTTCCTCATTGCTGCTTATCCTCTGCGTCCTCCGCGTCCTCTGCGGTGAGTGCTTTTTGGGGATTATGCGACGCCACGTAACTGTCTTTGCCCATACAAATAACAGAAGGATCTGACAAGTAAATGGACCGGTTTCACCTCATGGCCGTCTATGTGGCGGTGGCGGAAGAAGAAAGTTTCGCAGGCGGCGCGCGCAGGCTGGGGATGTCTCCGCCTGCCGTGACCCGCGCCGTCGCCGCGCTCGAGGGGCGGTTGGGCGTGAAACTCCTCACCCGGACAACGCGCTTTGTCCGCGCCACCGACGCGGGACAGCGCTACCTGGAACATGCGCGGAGGATCATCGCGGATGCGGATGAGGCCGACGAAGCCGTCGCAGGGATCCATGCCGCGCCGCGCGGCCAGCTATCCGTTACCGCTCCCGTGCTGTTCGGCCGCATGTTCGTCACGCCCAGCATCGTCGACTACCTGCAGCGCTTTCCCGACATGACCCTCTCCGCAGTCTTTCTCGATCGGGTCGTCAACCTGCTCGAAGAGGGCATGGATGTGGGCGTGCGCATCGGCGAGTTGCCCGATTCGAGCATGAAGGCAATCAGCGTCGGCCATGTCCGCCGCGTCGTGTGCGCTGCGCCGGAACACCTCAAAAAAAACGGCGTCCCGCGCGCGCCTGCCGATTTGGCGAAGCACACGGTTGTTGCAGCGAGCCCGGTGTCGCCTTCGGTCGATTGGAAATTCACGATCGGAAAGAAAACGACGAGCGTCAAACTGGCGCCGCGGCTGACGGTAACGAGCAACGAAGCCGCCATCGTGGCGGCGGTGCAGGGGTTCGGTGTGACACGGCTGCTGTCCTACCAGATCGCCGCGTTCCTGGAATCGGGGCAGTTGAAAGCGGTGCTTACAGATTACGAGCCACCACGCCTGCCCATCCATGTCCTGCACAGCGAGGGCCGGCAAGCGTCTGCGAAGGTCAGGACATTTGTTGATTTGCTGGTGGAGAGACTGCGGGCGGACAAAGCGCTGAAATGATCTGGCTCGATGGCGAGGCGCGATGACGTTCTTTGTCGGCGATCACATTTTCTGGAGGCAGGACCGGCTGCAGGCAAGGAATTCCCCGCATTCCCGGAATTGTTTTCGTAGACGCAGCCTCCGGCGGCAATGCCGGACGCAGAAATCCGAGCGTGGTTTTTTTGGTATGACATTACAAAGGTAAACAGCATGAGTGAGGCCACAGCGCAGGAACCCGTCACCCTGATCATTACACGCCGGGTCAAGCCGGGCCGCGAAAACGACTATGAGGACTGGTTGACGCGCTTTCAGTCCGATGGCCGCAACCTGCCCGGCTATCTGGGAGTCACCACGCAGCGCCCCGCGCCCGGCGGCCCGCGCGAATACGCGAGTGTGCTGCGCTTCGACTCGCTTGCGAGCCTGCGGGGCTTCGAACAGAGCACATTGAGATCGCGTTATCTGGCCGAAGTGCAGGACTTCGTCGAAGCCGATGCGGTCTGGGAGCAGATGACCGGACTCGAGTTCTGGTTCACGCCGCCACCGGGCACGGTGGTGCCGCAGCCTTCGCGCCTGCGCATGGCCCTGCTGATGATCGTAGTCGTTTTCAGCCTGGTGCTGATTATCGGTACCGGCGTCAACGCGGCAACGGCGCTGCTTGCGTTCGAGGTGCCCTACCCATTGCGCCTTCTGCTCACGATCACGATCGAAGTGCTGCTGATGACGTACTGGCTGATGCCGCAACTCACGAGGGGGTTGGCGCGCTGGATCTACCCGAAACGCGCCGTCAGCGGCGGCTGACGATGCTGCTTTGTTGACGCAACGTTCGTCGAGAGTCAGCGGCGGATCGCGGCGTGGGGCTGGGCGGATGGAGAGGGGTATCCGTCCGCTCTCCTCTTGACCGCCTCGATGGCTCCGGTACCATCGACGCCGACTCCCTCCCGACATGACGGCATCCATGGCATCGACTCCTTCCGTAGACACCGTCAAGAGCGCTTGGTGGGAGCCGCGCATCGACCGCGCCGTGCTCAAAGGGCTGATGAAGCGCTCGGACTGGCCGGGTCTTTACTTCCTGGGCGTGTGGGTGGGGCTGCTGCTCGTCACCGGCCTGGCCATTCATTTCAGCCGCGGCACCTGGTGGGTGGCGCCGGCCGTTATTGCTTACGGCGTGGTGCTGGGTTTCGCCTACGCCCCGTCGCACGAGTGTGCCCACGGCACGGCATTCCGCACGCGATGGCTCAACGAGGCGGTACTGTGGATCAGCTCTTTCATCTGGGGCGAGTCTCCGACCCATCGCCGCTTCGCGCACTCGCACCACCACACCTACACGTGGCACTGGAAGGTCGACGCACAGATGGGCTACAGCAACCCGGTGTCACTTCGCACCTATCTGGGCGACGTGATCGGGTTGGTCGAGTTCCTGCCGCGGCTCAAGCTCACGCTGCGCCACGCGCGCGGACGCATCCTCGAGCGCGAGCGCGTCTACCTGCCCGAGACGCAAGTGCCCACGCTGGTGCGAGAGGCCCGCATCCTGCTGGCCGGCTATCTTGCGCTGCTGGCGTGGGCGGTGATCGGCCAGACCTGGGTGCCGCTGCTGTACTTCTTCATCCCGCGCTTTGCCGGGGCATTCGGCGTGTTCCTGTTCATCACGTCGCAGCACATGGCGATGAACCAGAACGTGTATGACCATCGGCTGAACTCGCGCTCGATGACCAATTCCTGGCTAAGCCGGGTGCTCTACTGGAACATGAACTACCACATCGAGCACCATCTTTATCCGTCAGTGCCGTTCCACGCGCTGCCGGCGCTGAACGCGGCAATCCGCGATCAGCTTCCCGAGCCGAGCCCGAGCTTGCTGGCAGCGCACCTGGAGATCCTGCGCACCATCGCCGCGCAGCGCCGCGACCCGAGCGCGTTCGCCTGCCATCCGCTGCCGGGCGCCGCGTCGGCGCCGCCGTCGTCGGGCACGGGTGCTTGAGTCGAGGGGGCTGCCGACGATGTGGGTGACGCTGTGTCCGGTTGACCGCGTGCCCGACGACGATGTCGTCGAGGTCTCGTGCGACGGCAAGCTTTACTGCGCCTACCGGATCGCAGGTCAGCACTACGTGACGGACGGCCTGTGCACGCACCAGGTGGCGCGGCTCGCCGAGGGCTACGTGCTCGACGACATCATCGAGTGCCCGATGCACAACGGCCGCTTTCATATCCCGACCGGTCGCGTCGAGGGCCCGCCCGCGTGCGAGCCGCTGCGCACCTACCGGGTGCGGGTCGAGAAGGACGAACTGGAGATCTGGATCGACCCCACCAGTTCGTCAGGCCCGCCCCCCCTCCAATAGATAAACCATAAGGAGAGCTTCATGAGCAGGCTTTCGTCTTACCTCAGTATTCTTTGCCTTGTTTTCGCATGCGCTCAAGGCGTCAATGCCGAACAAGAGTCAAATGCACCGTGATGCTGCTCGACATCAAGGAATGGGCCGCCATGAACGAAGTCTATCGAACCCACTTTACGCAGGACCGCATGCCCGCGCGAAGTGCGTTTGCGACCAACGGCCTGGCGTTCGGAGCGAGAGTCGAAATAGAGTGTTTGGCAACGATGAGGTAAGCCGTCATGCGGCAAGGCACCAGCGATTTCCAGCGCACCGGCTACGGCGGCCCCTGCCCGCCCGTCGGCCGCCATCGCTACTTTCACAAGCTCTACGCGCTGGACATCGTGCTGCCCGACCTGAAAAAGCCGCGCAAGCAGGATGTGGAGAAAGCGATGAAGGGGCATATCATCGAACAGGCGGTGTTGATCGGGACTTATCAGAAAACCCCGTGACGAACAGCACGACACCATCGTTTTGCCCATTCAATGCTGGAGAGCACCATACGCAACAATGTTGTGCGGTCGTCCTCGACGGAGCGGACCGAATCGGCAATGACAAGATGTCAGTTCCACGAAATCGGTGGCTAGCTCAGACCAGTCCATGGTTCTCGTCCTTGCCATCGTGCTCATGCAAAGGCCATGGGCGCCGCCGTTTCCATCATCACGCGCTCCGGCACGCGCAACGCTTCCGCGCGGCTGCGTTCTTCTTCCGATTTGAGCTGCGCTTCCATATAGGACCCGAGATAGCGGCCGCGCGCAACCATGGCGCCGTCGATACGCAGTCGTTCCGTCTCGAAATGCGCGAGCGCCGACAAATGGTCGCGCCCGCCCAGTTCGATCGCCTTCACCAGCGCGAGCGCATCGCCGGCTCCTTTGGGCACACCCATCGCCACATGCGGCCGCGCGGTGAATGCCGCATCGCCGATGATGACCACGCGCCCGAAGACCAGGCGCGGCAATTCCAGATCGACGATCGGTTGAAAAAAGTGCAGCTTGGCGAGACGCACAGCTTCAGCGAATTGCGGCGCCAGCACCTGTGATGCCTTCTCGATCATTTCCTGCCGGATCCGCGAACTGAGCAATGCCGGCGGGATGCCGTTGGGGTGATAACGGCCGCAGTCGTCGGTCATCAGGTAACGCAGTCCGTCTTCGGGCACGGGGCAGTACCACACGGCGTTGAATTGCCTGCGCCCCGGCTGCACGCTGTGGCCCGGGCCCGGCACCGCGTAGCCGATGCCCTGCTGCCCCGGCGCGACGCATACGCAGTAGCGGTTGAACAGCATCGCGTGGGTGGGCGCGGAAAGATCACCTTCGTCCGTCAGGCAACGCCAGGCAATGTAGCCGGCGTAATAGGGCTTTATCTCGGGCGCAAACTGGGCGCGTACCGTGGAGCGCAATCCATCGGCGGCGATGAGCAGATCGGCCGCGATGCGCTCCCCGCCGGCGAAACAGGCCGTTACCTTGTCGTTCTCCTGTTCGACACGTTCCAGTGTCATGGCCGCGCGGTAACGCTCGTTGGGGAACACGTTCTTCAGTTCGTCGTACAGGCGTTTCCACGATGTCATCACCTGCGAAAACGGGCGCTCGGCGACGATCCGGCCCGACTTGTCGAGCGCGATGCGGGCCGCAAGCTCGACGCCAAGGGACTGCTCGGTGACATCCGCGCCCGCTGCGCGAAAGCCCTCGACGAGCCCGGGAAGGATGGTGATGCCCGCGCCGCGGCCTTCGACATTGCCGCTGACGCGCTCGAAAACCCGTACGTCCCAGCCGGCGCGATGAAACAGATTGCCGGCGATCAGCCCGACAAGCGAGCCCCCGATCACCAGCACACGGCCGCGTGAGCCCCGAGCGCCGATGGTCATTTTTCCTCCCGTGCGTCGATCCGGTCGGTGGGCAGCCCGGATCGCTTCTCGGCCAGCTTGACGGCCGCCATGTAGTCTTCTTTTTCGTAGCCCTCGGTGAGCAGGCCCTGCCAAAGTTCCCTTGTCAGCGCCGTCAGAGGCATGCTCATATCGTTGGCGGCAGCCGCCGCGAGCATCAAGTCCATATCCTTGAGGATCAATTGCGGGCTCATCGTCGGCGTGAAGTCGCGCGGCTTGAGCAGCGCGATCTTGACCTTGAGCCAGGGCGAGGCGATGGTGCTGCCTCCGATGGTGTCGAGCATGAGGTTCCACTCGAGTCCGGCTTTGCGGCCGAGGGTCAATGCCTCGGCCATGGCCTGGGCCGTGCTGACCACGACCGCGTTGATAACAAGCTTCATGTATCGCGCCTGCTCTGCGCCGCCCAGGTACGCCTGTGCCTTGCTGAATGTCTCGACGATGGGCTTCACGCTATGCCAGGCCGCCTCCGGTCCCGACACCAGCACGGTGATGTCGCGGCTGCGCGCCGATGCCGCGTTGCCCGAGATCGGCATGCGCAGATAGCTCACGCCGCGCGCGGCCGCTTCGCGACCGATTTCCGCGGAGACCTGCGGGGAAACGGTGCTGGTATCCGCGAAAATGACGCCCGGCCTGGCGTTGGCCAATACGCCGCCTGGACCGAGCGCCACTTCGCGCAATGCGGCGTCGTCCGTAACGGCGGCAAAAATCACCTGCGCGCCGCGCACACATTCCGACGTGCTCAGCGCCTCGCTGGCGCCCTGGGCGACAAGCTTTTGCCGGCTCGCGGCAGTGCGCGAGAAAACACTGAGCGGATAGCCGGCCTTGAGGATGAAGCCGGCCATCGGCACGCCCATGCGTCCGGCGCCGATCCAGCCGATGCGTGGCAAAGATGCCATTGTTGCCTCCTTTGTTGGTCCGCGAGCGCGCCTGCTGGTCACGCTCCCAGGTAATAGCTTTTCACCAATTCGCTGCTTTGCAGTTCGGCCAGGTTCCTGCCTTCGAAGGCGATCTCACCGTGAACGATGATGTAGCCCCGGTCGGCGATGCGGCAGGCCTGGTGAAAATTCTGCTCGGCCATCAACACCGTCAGGCCGAATCGCTGCTTAAGCGCCGCGATAGTGTCGATCACCTGCTTCACCAGTACGGGCGACAGCCCCACCGAAGGTTCGTCGATCAGCAGAAGTTTCGGCGCCGACATGATCGCGCGCGCGATCGCGAGCATCTGCTGCTGGCCCCCGCTCATACTCCCGGCCAGTTGCGAGCTTCGCTCCCGCAGAATCGGGAAGGCTTCGTGGCAGAGCGCAAGGTTGTGCTCGATTGCACTGCGCGCGCCGCGGCGGAACGCGCCGAGCAACAGGTTCTCCGCCACCGTGAGTCTGGGGAACAGGCGGCGCCCTTCCGGAATCATGGCCACGCCCAGTGCGACGATCTCTTGCGTGCTTCTGCCGGCCAGATCGACGCGCCCGCCATCCATTTCCAGAACGATCGAGCCGCGGGACGGCTTGAGCAGCCCCATGATGCATTTCATCAGCGTGCTCTTGCCGTTGCCATTGGTCCCGAGCAGAGCGACCGTCTCGCCCTCGCGCACATCGAGCGATACCCCGTGCAGCGCCCGCACGGCGCCGTAACCTGCCTCGAGACTTTCTATCACCAGTCTAATCACCGAGGTAGATCCTCTGCACGTTGGGGTCCTGCACGATTTGAGCCGGCGTCCCCTCGGCCATGATGCACCCGGCATCCAGGCATACAACGCGCTCGGAGAAACGCATGATCGCACGCATGATGTGCTCGATCATCATGATGGTGACGCCCTGCCTGCTCAGGCCGAGGATGATGCCGAGCATTTCATCGACTTCGACCGAGGACAGGCCGGCCATCACTTCGTCGAGGATCAGCAGGCGCGGGCGGGTCGCCAGCGCGCGCGCCAGCTCGAGCTTGCGCAGGTCCACCTGGGTGAGCGTGAGGGTCGGCGCGTCGGCCCTGTCGGCCAGGCCCATCTGTGCCAGGATGGCGCGCGCCTCCGCGGACACATCGGCGCGATGCAGCGATCGCCGGTGCGCGACATACTCCAGGGGCACTGCGACATTCTCGGCGAGCGTCATGCTCGAGAACGGACGCGGCACCTGGAAGCTGCGCGCGATGCCGAGGCGCGCGCGCCGGTGGGCGGCGAACCGGGTCACCTCGACCCCATCGAAGCCGATCGAGCCAGCGTCACTGTAGAGCGATCCGCAGATGCAGTTGATCAGCGTGGTCTTGCCCGAGCCGTTCGGGCCGATGATGCCAAGCCGCTCTCCGGAGCGCACGGTCAGGCTCACTTGCGAAAGCGCGACGAAGCCGCCGAAACGCTTGGTGACTGCATCGACCTCGAGCAGCGCTTCGCTCATTTGGCGCCCGCCTTCCCGAGCAGCCTGCGCACAAGTCCCAGGATGCCATCGGGCGCCGCGACCACGAACGCGACCAGCAGCACGCCCAGAACCAGCACGTTGAGTTCCGAGGACAGCGTCACGGTGACGATCTGCTGGGCGGAACCGAGCAGCACCGCGCCGATCACCGGGCCCGCCCAGCTCGCGGTGCCGCCGATGATGGGCATGGCCAAAGCCGAGACCGCGTAATTCAGACTGAAAGCCGAAGTCGGTTCGATGAAACTCATGTAGAGCGGAAACGGCGCGCCTGCCATGCCCATCAGCGCGCCTGACGCCGTTGCCGCAAACAGTTTCAGCTTCAAGGTGGGAACACCCACGGATTCGGCCGCTTCCTCGTTGTCGCGGATCGCGCGCAATCCGCGGCCGATCCAGGAAATCTCGATGTAGCGCGCCAGCGCGACGGCCAGCACGGCGAGCAGGCTCATCACGACGAACAGCAGCCTCGCATAGGACGCGAACAAGGCCGGCGCCGGTGGCTGCAGCACCGTGGCCCCGCGGGCGCCGCCGACGAAACCCCAGTTGAGCACGGCCGTCTCGCAGATTACGGCAATCGCAACCGTCGCAATCGAGAAAAAGATCCCGCGCAACCGCAGCGTCATCGCGCCGATCGCTAAACCCATCAGGCCGCTCACCAGCACCGCGGCGGCGAGCTGGAGCAGCAGGGGTGCCGCGAAGGCTTTGATCAGCGCCACGGCAGTGTAGGCGCCCACGGCGAAGAAGGCGCCCGAGCCGAAGTTCACATAACCGGCGTAGCCGCCGAGGATGTTCCAGGCCGTGGCGAGCACCACGAACTGCAATACGACATAGCCTGCGAAAAAAAAGTACTCGTTGGAAACCAGGCGCGCCAGCAACAGGGCCACCACCAACACCGCTACCGCGCCGACGATGAATTTTGTCCAGCGGCCCACGGCGGAATCAGCGCCCGAACAAACCGGCCGGGCGGACCGCCAGCACGAGCAAAAGAAGGCCGAAGGCCACGGCGGGCGCCCAGGATGCGCCGAGTGAAGTGAGCACGATGCTTTCCGCAATGCCGAGAATAACGCCCGCGGCGAGCGTGCCCGGCATGCTGCCCAGGCCGGCCAGCACCGCAACGCAGAAGGTGCGGCCGATGTAGAGCCGCCCCAGCCCGGGTTCGACCGGCGCGACGATGATCAGCAGCGCGCCGGCGAGCGCGCAAGTGCCGGTGGCAATGCCGAATGCCCATTGCTTGATGCGCACCGGATCGGCGCCCATCAGCGCCAGTGCGGTCTGGTCTTGCGCCACGGCCTTGATCGCGCGGCCGGTAAACGTGCGGGAAAGATAGAGCATGAGTCCGGCGGTCAACACCAGCGCCACGCCAACCGCGACCAGCATGCGCATGGGCAGGCGAACGTCGCCCAGTGAAATGCTCTTGCCGATATAAGCGGCCTCGACCGAGCGCTGGTCCACGCCGAAGATCAGGATCAGCGCCACTTCGACGATGAACGCGATGCCGAAAAAAAACGCGAGCCCGCGCAGCCCGGCATCGGTGCCGCGGCTTTCGAAGGTGGCATGGTAGAAGCGGTAGACGGCCAGCCCGGCGAGGAAAAAAACCGGCGTAAGCAGAACCCCCGCGAGCAAGGGATCCACGCCGAAGCCGCCGAGGTAATACGCGCCGTATGCGCCCAGGACCAGAAAGGCGGGGTGGGCGATCTGCGGCACGTCCAAAAGCCCGAAGGCAACGGAAAGGCCGACGCTTACGGCGGCATAGAAGCAGCCGAGCAGCACGCCGGCGATGATGGCCTCGCCAAGAAGTTCGAACGACATCGCTGATTCCTGCCCTGGGTGACGTCCGGCCGCGCTTGTCGCCGCCGTTTAATTGCGCGACTGACTGAAGGGGATCACTTCTCCGGTTTTGAAAGCGTCCGGTGCGACGATCACCTGTTTGCCGGCGCCGCGGAACTGGTCGAGGTTCTTGTCCGCTATCCCGCGAAACTGCACGTAGATCATGCGCGGGTTTGCCCATTCGCCGGTCGGACCGTAGCGAATGCTGCCGACGATCGTCTTGATCTCGTGCTCCCTGAGATACTTTGCAAGCACCTTGTGATCCAGGCTCCCGGTCGCGGTCACCGCCTGCGCCAGGATCTGCCCGATCGCATAATCGAACGGCGGCAGGTAGAAGCCGAGCGAATCCGCGTTCGCCTGTTTGGCCCTGGGCTGATAGCGGCTCAGAAAATCCCGGATCCCGGGGAAGTCCATCGACTTCTCGGGTGCCCAGGTATGGTAGTTCACCACGCCGTTGAGCATGGAGCCCAGCGATTCCATGATGGAGGCATATTGCAGTCCGACCATGCCGCCGCCGAACAGCATGACGTTGTCGCCGATGCCGATCTCGTTCACCGAACGGATGATCGCGGTGGAATCGGAGGGATAGGAAGCGACGAACACGGCGTCGGGTTTCTTCGCGCGAATGGCGCGGATCATGGAAGAGAATTCCACGGTGTTGGGCGGGTAATTCTGGTCGTAGACCGGCTGCAGGTCGTAGTCCTTCAGCCCTGCGCGGATGCCGCCGGCAATATTTTGCGCGAACTCGGCGTCGGCCGCGAGAATGGCGATGGTCTTGGCGCCGAGTTTGCGGCACAGCGCCAGATAGGGTGCGGCCCCGTCCTTGGCCGAGGCCCAGGGCTGGTTGTTGAAGTACTTGTCGTGCCGGATCTGCGAATTGACGTCGAGCGCGAAGTTTCCGATCAGCAGCAGGTCACGCTGCTTGACCAGCGGGATGATCGGAGCGGACGGGTTGGTCCCATAGGGAGCGACGAGCAGATCGACTTTATCGATGTCCAGGAGCTTGGTGTAGATACCCGGTGTCATCGACGGATTGCCTTGGTCGTCGTACACGACCAGTTCCACCGGGCGTCCGAGCAATCCGCCGCGCGCGTTGACGTCGTCGCGCCAGATTTCCAGCGCGACCAATCCGGATTTCCCCCCGCTGCTCAACGGTCCGGTTTGTGCAATGGACAAGCCGATCCTGATCGGGTGCTGCGCATGGGCGCTTGCCGGGAAAAAGCCGCCGAGCGCGAGCCCTGCCGTGACGCCCAGAGCCCCGAGTCTCGATATCCACTTGCGCCTGGAGACAGCCTGCATGACCTCTCCTCCCTCGTCTGATGGGTGTCGCGGCCGGTCTAACGCCGGTGATTGCCGTCACGCGAGCGCCGATTACCTTCGCGCGAGTGCCCAGTCCGGCGCTTGCGTTGAACGAGAGTATCAGTCGCCGCGGGAATCCTCAATGCATTATGAACCCGTGCGCGAATAGATGTGGTGCCACGGGCTTGACGCTGTGCCTCCCAAAAGCTTACAAAGGCTGACGCTGACTGAAATTCAAGCGAGGAGGACAGGATCATGGGCGATTGGCAAGATCTTCGCGTATGGGCGCGGGACGAGATGATGAAGCGCGTCGCACGCTTCAAAGACCTGAAAGGCTCCGACGGCGGTCTGCCGGACAGCGACGTACCCGAATGCCGGCGAACGCTTTATGCCGTCATCGGCTTCCAGCCGCCTCAAACCGACAGCGATGCCGTCACCTCGCCGGTGGGCGGCGACGCCTCGAGCATGCCGGCGATCGCTGTCTCCGAGGGCTTCAACCTCGGCTACGCCAAAGCGAAGCCGGGCAAAGGGCCGTTGATGCACAACCACGATACCAACGAGACCTTCATTCCCATGACGGGCCGCTGGCGCTGCGAATGGAACGAGGGTCCGGCGATTGAATACGTCGACCTCGAACCGCTCGACGTGATCTCGTTTCCGGTTGGCGTCGCGCGGCGCTTCATGAACGTGACTTACGACGAGCCTGACAAGGAGCATATCCTGATGTTCATCATCGGCGGCAACGAGCCGCGGGCCGAGTTCACGCCCGATGCGATGAAGCGCTGCGAGGAGTGGCAGAAACAGAAGAAGCAACCGGACACGCATAAAACGAAGCAGGCCGCGGAGCGCGCTTAAGGCGGCGCCGGGGCTGATAGCCCTGTCGAGTCTTGCGCATCTGTAGTTTTTCTAAGATTCGAGTCAACGGAACTTGAGATGTGGAGAAAGCGATGAAGGGGCATATCATCGGACAGGCGGTGTTGATGGGGACTTATCAGAAAAACCAGTGACTTCCTTTCCGGCGACTGCAATCAGTTGACTGAAACGCGCTGAGAGGAATCAAAAGGCATGATCTGGACCTGCGCTAGCCGCGGGACCACTTCAACCGAGGAGCGGGACCATGCGCAAGCGAAGTGCGTTGTACGTAACGATGGCAGCGCTCGGCAGCGCTATCCTGTTCGGCGCCGGACCGGCCCTGTTGCACGCGCAGCAGCCCGCCGACCCGGCGATCCAGATCGGCGCCGCCGACCTCGGCGGGACGGCAAAGAGCGCGAACGGTCCGGAAGCGGGCGTCTGGGTGATCGCGGAGACGACGGATCTGCCGACCCGCTTCGCGAAGATCGTGGTCACCGATGATCGCGGGCGCTACCTCATTCCCGACCTTCCCCCGGCCACCTACAGCGTGTGGGTGCGCGGCTACGGACTGATTGATTCGCCCAAGGTCCGCGGCACGCCCGGGAAGACGCTCGACTTGAGCGCGCTCGTGGCGCCGGGCACCGCGGCAGCAGCGGAGTATTACCCGGCGATCTTCTGGTACAGCCTGCTCAAGATTCCGGCGCCGGGCGAATTCCCCGGCACAGGGTCCGAGGGCAACGGCATCCAGCCCAACATCAAGACCCAAAGCGAGTGGCTCAGCAACGTGAAGACCAACGGCTGCATGGCGTGTCATGCACTGGGCACGCACGGCACGCGCACCATGCCGAAAGATTTCGCGCACATGAATTCCACCGAGGCCTGGGCGCGGCGCATCGCCTCGGGTCAAGCGATGAACAACATGGTTACCGTGGCCGGCCGGCTCGGCACCGCGCGCGCGCTCGCGCAGTGGGCCGATTGGACCGACCGCATCGCGGCCGGCGAACTGCCTTTCGACCAACCCGCGCGGCCGCAAGGCATCGAGCGCAACCTCGTGCTGACGCTGTGGGACTGGAGCCGCCCCGGCGCCTACATGCACGACCTGATCTCCACCGATCGGCGCACGCCCACGATCAACGCCAACGGCAAAATGTACGGGGCTCCGGAGAACAGCACCGATTACTGGCCGGTTCTCGACCCGGTCAGGCACAGCGCGACGCAAGTGAAGCATCCCGTCCGCGATCCGGACACACCGTCCTACCGGACCGATCCGATGGCGCCCTCGCCTTACTGGGGCGCGGATCCGATCTGGGACAGCCAGAGCAGCACGCACAACCAGATGATGGACGAGAAAGGACGGGTCTGGGCCGCGGCGCGCATCCGGCCGGCGAGCAATCCCGACGCTTGCAGGAAAGGCTCGAACCATCCGTCGGCGAAAGTGTTTCCGCTCGACAGCGCAATGCGGCACCTGTCGATGTACGATCCCGCCACGAACAAGTGGACGCTGATCTCGACGTGCTTCCCGACGCACCATGTCATCTTCGCCGAGGACGCCAACAATACCCTGTGGACCTCGGCCGGGGTGGGCGGCCCGGGCGTGATCGGCTGGCTGAACCGCAGGATGTTCGAGGAAACCGGCGATGAGATGAAATCGCAGGGCTGGACGCCCTTCATCCTCGATACCAACGGCAACGGCAAGCGCGACGCCTGGGTCGAGCCCGACCAGCCGCTCGACCCCGCCAGGGACAAGCGCATTGCGATGAACCTCTACAGCGTCGCCGTGAACCCGCTCGACGGTTCGGTGTGGGGAACCGCGCTGGCGCCTTTCCCCAGCTATGTCGTGCGCGTCGCGCCGGGATCCGATCCGACCCACACGGCGATCACGGAAATCTACGAGCCGCCGTTACCCGCTTACGGCGCGCGCGGCGGTGACATCGATCGCAATGGCGTGTTCTGGGCCGCGTACGCGAGCGGCCATCTCGGCAGCTTCGACAGGCGCAAGTGCAAGGGACCGTTGAACGGGCCGGGCGCGGCCGCCGGCCAGCTCTGCCCCGAGGGCTGGACGCTGTACCGGTTACCCGGACCGCAGTTCAGGGACGTGTACGACGACGGCAGCGCGGAGGCAAGCTACTACGTCTGGGTCGACTGGTTCAACACACTGGGGCTCGGCAACAACGTGCCGATCGCGACGGGCAACACCAGCGATGCGTACTTCGCGCTGGTTGACGGCAAGTTCCTGACCTTGCGCGTGCCCTACCCCATGGGCTTCTTCCCGAAGTGGGCGGAAGGACGCATCGACGATCCGAAAACCGGGTGGAAAGGCAGGGCGCTGTGGGCGACGAATTCCACGCGAACGCCGTTCCATTCGGAAGACGGGACAAAAAACCTGTCCAGGGTGTTCAAGTTCCAGCTCCGGCCCGATCCGCTCGCGCGGTGAAGGAACGACAGGGGGCAATTTATTTTCGGTCTTGAATCCAGATTCTTCGTTCGGGAAATAATTCTGTCCCCTTTATCGTTCTTGCGCGCGTAATGGACGCGATGCGGACTCGGCGGGCCGCCGATGGCGCGCTGCTCGCCTACTGCGTTTGCGCACCGAGCACGGCGCATGGCGCGCTCCTCTTGCTGCATGGCGTCGCGAGCAACCACACGCGCTGGACCGAGTTCGCGCGCGACACGGCGCTACGCGAGCACTGGGCACTGCTGCGCCCCGATCTGCGCGGGCAAGGCGCGTCGACCTTCCGGGGACGAATCGGCATGGCCGATTGGTGCTCGGACCTCGTAACGCTGCTCGACGCGGAAGCCTTCCCCAAGGCGGTGCTGGTCGGTCATTGCCTCGGTGCAAACCTCGCGCTGACCTTCGCCGCCCGCTATCCCGAGCGGACCGCCGGGCTCGTCTTAATCGAGCCGATGCCGCCCGAGGCGCTCACCGGCGCGATGCGCCGTTTGCAGAGGTTGCGGGCCCTGGTGCAACTCGCCGTCCCGCTGGTCCGGGTGCTCAATGCGCTCGGCGTGCATCGCCGCGCTCTGGCGCCGTTGGACCTTGAGCAACTTGACCGGGAGACGCGCGCCGCCCTGGCGCGCGGGCCGCAAGGCGAGGCGCAGCTTGCGAAATACGCCTCGCCGCTGGCCGACCTGCGCACGACGGCGACCGGCGCCTACCTTCAGGCACTGCTCGCAGTGACCGCAGCGCTGCCCGAGCTGAAACAGATCGCCGCGCCGGTGCTCGCGCTGCTCTCCGAGCACAGCAACTTCACCGACACAGTGATTACCCGCAGCGTCCTCGGCAGAATTCCGGATTGCAAGATCGCGCCACTGCCTGCGCGCCATTGGATTCCGACCGAGCAACCGGAAGCGATGCGCGTTGCGATCGAGAGCTGGGTCCGCCTTCGCTTCGAAGGCGGCGCCGGGCGAGCGTAAGGCGGCACCGTGCAGCCTGGCCACCAGCGCGTGGACAATGAACAGCCGGCAGAATTTCATCGCGCCCCGGCCTGAAAGAAATACCGTCGTTCCGGCGATCCAGGAAGGATCCGAACTAAAAGCGTGCGCCACGCTATCGCGAGGCTGTTCGCGTCCTCTCTGCGGTGAGCGTTTTTTGAAACCGGGTGTGGCTCGACCTTCTACTTGGTGCGCGAGTCGAATGTCCGCTACCGGGTCTCGATGCCCAGCGAATCAGCCCAAGTCATGGCCTCTAAATACGAGGCGTTGACCGCATGGGCATGGAGTCCCGGCAGGCCGTGAAGGTGATGCGAGAGTGTCCCCGCCTCGTCCGCCTCCAGCGCCTCGACCAGATTCAGCAAAGCGCCCAGCACTCCGGAACGCTGCAGAATGCCGGCCTTGATTTCGTCCAACAGGGGAAGTGATCCAAGGATCTCGGCCGGCGGCCGGCCCATAAGCGCGCCGGCGAGCGACATCAGTCCGGTCATGAACGCGCGGTCGGAGGCCTCGGCCGAGGTGCCAGCGCAGACGGGCATGGTCAGCTCGAGAAACTTGCCGCGGGTGGCGGCGAGAACGGTGAGCGGATTCGGAAAATTCTGTCCGGGACTCGCGCCCATCGCGAACATCAGTATCTGCAGCCAGCGATTCAATTGTCCACGACCGATCACCATCAGTGCATGCCGCAGCGACGCGATGCGTTGTGTCACGCCGACGGCCGCCGAGTTGACGATGCGCAACAGGCTGACCGACAGTTCCGGGTTATCCCGGAAAACTGCTTCGATCGCGCCGGTATCCGCGTCGGCAGCGATCAGACCCGTAAGCCGCAGGATCGCCTGTTCGGACGGCGATATGCGCCGTCCCGCAATCACCACCGGCTTGGCAAAATAGTAGCCTTGGAACAGCTCGTAACCGAGCGCCATGCAGCGGTCCACGGCTTCTCGTGTTTCGACTTTCTCCGCCAGCAGCTTTTTGCCGTATCGCCTCAACCGGGCGGTTACCGCCGGCAAGTCTTGTGGGCGCACAAGAGCGGTGTCCACCTTGATGATGTCCACGTTCGGCAGCAATTCGGCATAGACCGCCTCCGTACCGGCATAGTCGTCGAGGGCAAACATGAAACCGCGCCGCCGCAGTTCGCTGACCCGCTCCAGCACCGCAGGCGTAACCTTGACGGTTTCCAGCAGCTCGATCACGACCCGATCCTGCGGCAGGAAGTTCACGATGTCGCCCATCAACAATTCGGTGTCGAAGTTAATGAATCCCCGGTGTTGGCCCAGCACCTGTTCCACGTCGAAATCGGCGAACACGCGATTGATCACCGTCGCGGTGGCAATCGAGGCCTCGGGCATGGCAGCCCCGTGCGGCCCGCCGCAGCGAAACAGCATTTCGTAGGCTTCCAGATTCCCGACGCGGTCGATGATCGGCTGGCGGCCGAGAAAGACCTCGGTTTGCGTGGACGGCTCGTTTGGTTTCTTCAGTGGGCTATTCAATGGTTCTCCGGAAAACGAATACTCGCGCGCGTAGCGTGATATTGCGGCGCATCTGACAGAAACTTGAGCCAACGCCACGCCGCCCGCTCGCGGGTAACAGGCTGCCGGGCACGGCCCCGGATACCGCTCGCGTGTGGTGACAGTGGGGTCAGCAGTGGGACAGGTGACGTGACAGTGGGGTCAGTTCTTTAGTGGTGACAGTGGGGTCAGTTCTTTACTTTATAGTTCACGATGATCGTCGAATCGACGGATCTTCCTTTTGCCATCCACTTCGGCCTGGATCTGCGAGACCCGCTGTGGGGAAATGCGCGCCAGTATGGCAACCTCGTCTGGCGTCAGGTTGGCCGACGGGCGCAGAAGACTGACCGCCGTCTTGAAGGCGCCCGGGTGTGCGCGCTCGAGGACTTTGTTCTGCGCCAGCCTATAGGGTGTAGACCCCGTTTGACCGACGCATGTTGCGCGCCGGGATGGGCTCCGGGGTTTCGACCACCCGATGGTAGTGATTGCCCATCAGGCAAAACGCTTGGAGGAGCGCGCCCTGTTGGCGGACTGCTTGGGCGAGAAGGTCGATGAAACGCGACCGGCCCTCGTCGTCGAGAAAGATCGGCTCGCGCCGCTCTTCCCGGGCAGCACGGTGCCGCCTGGCCGCCGGCCCGTGGACTCGAACAGTCGCCGGAATTTTATCGCGACCCCGGCAATAACGAGCACAACCTTTTTGCGCTACCATCTCTGTCCGAAAGAAATACTTTTGTTCCGGTGATCCGAAATAGATCCGAACTGATTGGAGAAAAGCATGAATAGAATCACCCTGTCGTTGCTTGCCGTGTTCCTGGTGACCGCCAGCCTCTCTGAACGCGCGTTGAGCCAGGAGTCGATGGCGCTTGCGAACGCTGTCGTCGCAGCGGCTGACCGCAGCCCCGAGGATCGTGCGCTCGACGCCGGCCGCAAGCCGGCCGAGCTGCTCGCCTTCCTGGGCGTCCAGCCGGGTTGGCGTGTCGCCGACCTGGGTGCAGGCGGTGGCTATACGACCGAGTTGCTCAAGCGGGCGGTGGGCAGCGACGGTGTCGTCTACGGACAAAACTCCAAAAAGTTGCTGGAAATGTTCCTGGAAAAGCCGTGGAGCGCGCGGCTCGCCAAGCCGGCCATGAAGGGCGTCGTGCGCCTGGATCGCGATTTCGACGATCCCTTTCCAAGCGACATGCGTTCGCTCAACGCGGTCACCATGGTGTTGTTCTATCACGATACGGTCTGGCTCGGGGTGAATCGCGAGGCCATGAACAAGGCCGTCTTCGCTGCACTCAAGCCCGGCGGCGTATTTGTGATTGTCGATCACAGCGCGCGGCCGGGGGACGGTGTCGATGTGGCCAGTACGTTCCATCGCATCGAGGAGGATGTCGTCAAGTCCGAAGTCCTGGCAGCGGGGTTCGTGCTCGATGGGCAAGCCGATTTCCTGCGCAACAAGGACGACACCCGGGATTGGAACGATTCGCCGCGTGCCGCCGGCGAACGCCGTGGCACCAGCGATCGCTTCGTGCTGCGCTTGCGCAAGCCCTGACCACCGGCATTTTCAAATCAAGCCGGGCCTTCGCCGATCGATAGCTTGCAAACGCCAATGCTCGCTGGAACAGAAGCAATCGCGACCATTGCGGACCACTGGCTTGCGCAGTTCGAAAGGGCGCTTGCCGAACCCGACGACATCCTGCTGAAGACTCTGTTTTATCCTGACAGCCATTGGCGCGATGTGCTGGCGCTGACGTGGCAGATCAGGACGGTCACCGGCCTGGACGCTATTCGCAGAGAGCTCAAAGCCCATGCCGGCCGGGCCAATCCGACCGGTTTCAGGACGGATCCCCATCGGACTGCGCCCCACTATGTGACGCGCGCGGGTACCAAGGCGATCGAGGCGATCTTCGGTTTTGAAACCGCCGAGGGCCGCGGCAGCGGCGTGCTGCGCCTGATCGCAGATGCCGACAATGGCAACACGTTCAAAGCGTGGACCCTGCTTACGGCGCTCGACGAATTGAAGGGGTTCGAGGAACAGGCCGGGAGATCACGGCCGAACAGCAAGTCCTACGCGCGCGATTTTCGGGGCCCCAACTGGCTCGACGTCAGGCGGTCCGACGCCGAATATAGCGACAGAGATCCGGTTGTGCTCGTCGTCGGCGGCGGGCAGGCCGGGCTTTCGATCGCTGCACGCCTGACGCAAATGCAGGTCGATACGCTGATCGTGGATCGTGAACAGCGCATAGGTGACAACTGGCGCAATCGTTATCACGCGCTGACCCTGCACAACCAGGTGCAGGTCAACCACCTCCCGTACCTGCCTTTTCCACCGAACTGGCCGACCTACATTCCCAAAGACAAACTTGCCGGTTGGTTCGAGGCCTATGTGGAAAGCATGGAGCTGAACTACTGGACGGCCACGCAATTCGAGGGCGGCGCGTACGACGAACGAGAAGAGCGGTGGTCCGTTGTGCTGCGCCGGGCTGACGGCACCAAGCGGGAGATGCATCCGCGACATGTCGTCATGGCCACCGGAGTCAGCGGCATTGCGAACCTTCCCGATGTCCCGTCGTTGCGCAACTTCGGCGGCAAGATTCTGCACTCCAGCCAATACGACGACGGCGAGGCATGGAAGGGCAAGAACGTGCTGGTCATCGGCACCGGCAACAGTGGCCACGATATTGCGCAGGACCTGTACTCGAGCGGGGCAAAGGTCACGCTCATTCAACGCAGTTCGACCCTGGTCGTCAATATCGAACCGAGCGCGCAACTTGCCTACGCGTTGTATGACGAGGGGCCTCCTCTGGCGGACTGCGATCTCATTACGACGTCCATCCCGCTTGCACTGGCAAAGAAGAGTCACATCCACTTGACGGAACAAGCGAAGGCTCTGGACAAGAAGCTCCTCGACGGGCTGCAGCGCAGGGGGTTCAAGCTTGATTTCGGGGAAGACGGGACGGGCTGGCAGTTCAAGTACCTCACGCGCGGCGGCGGCTACTACTTCAATGTCGGCTGTTCGGATTTGATCGTTGAAGGTCAGATAGGACTGGTGCAGTTTTCCGATATTGCCGGATTCGTCGCCGAAGGGGCACGCATGCGCACCGGCGATACGCTCGCGGCGGATCTGATCGTGTTGGCAACCGGCTACAAAGGCCAGGAGCACCTGGTCCGCAAGCTCTTTGGCGACCACGTTGCCGCCCGCGTCGGCCCCATCTGGGGATTCGGAGAGGGACAGGAGTTACGCAACATGTTCACGCGCACCGCGCAGCCAGGCCTCTGGTTTATCGCCGGCAGTCTGGCCCAGTGCCGCATCTACTCGAAGTATCTCGGCCTGCAGATAAAGGCTTGCGAGGCAGGCCTGCTGCCCCGGGTTGGCGCCCTTGCGCAATTAGCGGAAGCTGTGGGCCATTCTCAGTAAACTCGCGGTCGGCCTACCGAGCCTCCCCCGCGAACCCCTGTTGAATGGTCGAGATGAGTTTCAGCGCCTCGCCCGACAACGGCCCCTTGCTTGCACTCTGACCGGCATGCTCGAGTTGATCGAGCGTCGACAGGCCCACCAGCGTCGTGGTGAGATTTGGGTTCGACAGCACATAGCGTATCGAGGCCTCGACCAGGCTCCGCGCAAACCCCCGCTTGATGATTTCACCGAAGCGGACGGCGCGGGCCACGTCGCCGGCATAGCTTGAGGCCGAGCCGATCGGGTCCACGCTCTGCATGCCGAGCGGATGGCGCGTTTCGACGCCGCTCAATGCGCCGCCCGCCAGCACGCGGATACCTATCGTCCCGACCCGCCTTGCGTGCGCGCGCGCAATGAGGTTGCCGTAATTCTGGGCGGGGTAGCCCGAGGGTAGTGTCGTACCGGCGCTGGGATTGAGCAGGTTGTAGCTCACCTGGGCCGAATCGAAATGATCCAGAACACCGTGGATGGCCTGGGTGTCGCCCAACGCCGTGAAGCCGAAAAAGCGCGCCTTGCCCTGCTCCCGCAGGCGCTCAAAGGCGGGCAGCACCTGCTCGCGCACGGTCTTCGGGTCGATTGCTCCGTCGCGGTACGTGTCGGAAATCGGATTGTGCAACTGGTACAGATCGACGCTCTCCTGCCCGAGCCGTCGCAAACTCGTTTCCATGGAATCCGCGATGAACTTCCCGATGTCGCCGGTCCCCTCAAGCGATACTTTAGTGCCGACATAAACCTGCGGCCGTTTCAGCGCTTTCAACACCCGCCCGAGGTTGCGTTCGGATTCGCCGTTGCCGTACAGGGGCGCGGTGTCGAAGTAGTTGATGCCGAATTCCATCGCGCGCGCGACCGCACGCTCCTGGTCGGCCGCCGCGCCCTTCACCATCAGGCCGCCGACGGCGCCACAGCCGAAGCTCAGCACCGAAAGCTTAAGGCCCGTTTTCCCGAGGACGCGCGTTTCCATAATTTTGTCTCAACCCAACGCAAAGGCGCAAAGGACGCAAAGGAGAACAGGAATGTATGAAATGAAAATGGAATAATAATCTGGGGTTGATACTCGCACGGTGTCAATTGCTGGCCCACCATCCAAAATACCAAAGCTCATCGTTCCCTTTCTTGCTTTCCTTTGCGACCTTGGCGTCCTTTGCGCCTCTGCGTTGGGTGTAGGTTGTAGGCGTCAAGTTTGTGGGTGCGCCGGGATCGGTAAGTCGAGCGTGGTCACACGACGCAACTCGCGGCGGTACTTCTTGTCGTCGAAGGGCATTCCCCGGTGCATGGTCGCGCGGTTGTCCCAGATCACCAGGTCGCCCACCCGCCACGAATGCCGGTAGACGAACTGCGGCTGGGTGGCGTGCTCGGTCAGGTCGCGCAGCAGCAGGCGCGCTTCGGGTACCGGCCAGTCGATGATCGTGGCCGCATGCGAAGCGAGGTAGAGCGATTTGCGTCCACTCGGCAGGGTGCGGACCAGCGGGTGCACCGCGCCTCTGAGGGTCTGCCTTTCCTTCTCGGAAAATTCGAATCCCAGCGTGGAGCGCGAGTAGGCAATCGAGTGTCGCACGCGCAGGCCCTCGAGTTGCGCCTTCATGTCGTCGGACAACGCATCGTAGGCGGCGCGCATGTCGGCGAATTCCGTGTCCGCCGCCACCGGCGGCACCACCACCGAAAACAGCATCGAGTAGCGCCCCGGCGGGTCCTGGAAGGACGCATCCGTGTGCCACAGGCGATTGCCCAGCAAGTACTGGCGCCGCCGGTCGTTCGGCTGCAAGATCTCATCGCCCTCGTCCACGTTGGAAATATCCGTCAGCGCCTCGTTGCCAAAGCGGCTTTTCGTGATCGCCGCCGCGCCGGTCTTGGCGTGGAGTGCGCCGTCGAAGCGCTGTGCGAACTCCACCTGATCCATACCGGAAAACGCCTGCTCGCGGAACACCAGCACCGCGTGACGGTCCATGCCCGCGCGGATCTGATCGAGCGTGCCGCGGTCGAAGACGACCCGCAGATCGACCGCGCTGACTTCAGCGACGAAGACGGGGTGAAGGGATTTGAACGCGAGGTTCATGGCCGGCGCTCGGGACCGGGACAAAGGAATGGAGCATTGTAGGACCAGTTCGGCCGGTCGAGGAAGCCGTAATACGGCCCCGGCCGGCAACAGCCCCTTCAACTTCTCGCCGACCGGGAACTCGGTCTGCCCACGAGTCAAAGAATCAGAAGCTTCGCGTGGTCCGATCCCGGCTGCCCTCGCGCCGCGCCCGTTGCAGGTAAGCTTTGGCCATGCCGTGGACCTGCGGCAACAAAACCGGACGGCAATCGGGAGGAGATCATGAAAGTAAAAGCCATTGAAACGCTTTCCTGCGATGCGGGTTGGCGCAACTACTACTACGTCAAGCTGACCACGGACAGCGGCATCGTCGGCTGGAGCGAGTTCGACGAAGGCTTCGGTGCGCCGGGGGTGAGCGCGGTGATCGCGCGGCTCGCGCCGCGCGTGGTGGGGCAGAACGTGAGCGCGCACGAGCGCATCTACGCCGAGCTCTATTGCGCGGTGCGCCCGGCTTCCGGCGGCGTGGTGGCACTGGCGATGGGCGCCATCGAGAACGCGCTGCTCGACGCAAAAGCCAAACATCTCGGCGTGCCGGTGTACGAACTGCTCGGCGGCAAGGTGCGCGACCGCATCCGCGTGTACTGGTCGCACTGCGCCACCTGGCGGATCAATCTGCCCGCCGTGTACAAGCCCGCCATCACCGACCTCGACGGGGTCACGGCGCTCGGCCGCGAAGTGCGTGACAAGGGGTTCACCGCGCTGAAGACCAACATATTCAAGTACGACGCAGACGGGAAGAACGCGCACGGCTGGATTCCCGGCTTCGGCATCCCGTTCGTGCCCGATCTGAACGTCGAACGCGACGTGCTGCGCAATCTGGTCACCCACCTGGAGGCGATGCGCGACGGCGCGGGGCCGGACGTAGACATCCTGCTCGACCTCAACTTCAACGCCAGGACCGAAGGTTTTCTGAAGATCCTGCGCGCGATCGCCCACCTGGACATCTTCTGGGTCGAGATCGACAGCTTCAGCCCGGAAGCGCTCGGCTACATTCGCCGCCAGAGCCCGCATCCGATCAGTTCGTGCGAGACGCTGCTGGGGTTACGCGAGTTTCTGCCGTACTTCCGCGAGCAGGCGATGGACGTCGCGATCGTGGACGTGCCCTGGAACGGAGTGTGGCAGTCGATGAAGATCGCGGCCGCCGCCGAGGCCCACGAAGTCAACGTGGCGCCGCACAACTTCTACGGCCACCTGTGCACGATGATGAACGCCCACTTCTCGGCCGCCGTGCCGAACCTGCGCATCATGGAGACCGACATCGACCGCGTCGCATGGGATCACGAACTGGTGACTCATGTGCCGGATATCATCGACAGCCACCTCGTTATGCCCGACCGACCGGGCTGGGGCACCGAGCCGAACGAGGACGCGATCCGTGCGCATCCGCCGAAGGCGAAACAAGCGGGGCTGCTCGATCTGGGGCGAGAAGACTGACGCGGGTTCGCGGCTTTGTAGCCGGACCTAGCGCAAGGCCTGAACCTCATGCTCCGTGGTGCATTTATGCCGTTATGCAGCCCTGCCCCGGTTCGTCATGCTTCTTCTTGCTCTTGAGTCAGAGAATCAGAAACTCGGCGTGGTCCGACCTGGCTTGAGTTGCGAGGAGGCGCGAAGCTGGCGTACCGGTTCTGGCGGCTTGTAAAATAGAATGAGTACGCGGCAACCGCGAGAGCTTAGGCGACGACATGTCAGAGCGCGCAGAATGGGAAAGCTTCTATGTAATCGTCCGTTCGGCGCCGGTGAGTGCGGGCCTCGAACATTTGCTTTGGGTCGTCTCCAGTCTGTCTGCGTGCCGGAAAGCGGCCGCTCACCGGAACGTCTGTTGACCACGATCGTCATCGGAGCAAACATGAAACGGATAGGGATCGCTCTTCTGTGTTGTCTCATTGCAGGGGCGTCCTCCGCACAAACCGCCGGCACGCAAGGACCAGGAACCATGACAATGCTCGTCGTGTACTACTCGTTGACTGGAAACACGGGCGTCGTGGCGCAGGCGCTGGCGAAGGAACTCGGCGCGGACATAAGGCGGGTGGAAGACGTCGGGAAGCCTTCGGCCGACTGGTGGTTCATGATTACCGGCGGATTTGCGGCGATGCGCGGCGCGCAGTCCACGATCAAGCCCATCGACACCAGCCTTCAGGAAAACGGCCGGGTCTTCGTCGGCTCTCCCGTATGGGCAGGGAGTCCTTCGACGCCGATAAACACTTTCATCGCCAAGGCCGACTTCACCGGCAAGGAAGTGATCTTGTTCATGACGATGGGGGGCGACGATGCTTCAGGTGCGCTCAAGAAGATGAGCGAGCGCATCGAGAAGAAGGGCGGAAGGATCGTCGGCTCGTTCGTTGTCTCAACCGGGAAGGCGACAAACGAAGAGCTGGCGGCGAAAACACGCGAGATGGCGCAGCGTTTCCGGTAGGGCCGTCCGGGTGTTTTCCCTGTCAGCCAGAATCTCGCTACATGAACACGACGTGAATCAGGGTCAGCCTTGGGATATTGCACCAGTTATGCAACATGCCAGGCCTGACCGCGTCCATGCCCCTTAACTCGTGGACCCGGCATCGCGAGACTTCACGTACATCACCCAAGTCAACGCCCAAGGGGATGCGAATGAGAGAGATCACGCTGGTTTCAATTTTTGCAGCGTTGGCGTTAGCGGCCACGTCCGGCGCTTGTCTGGCTAATGACTCGACGACGCAGAAGAATGAGGTCTCACAAAACGTGGCGACGAGGCCGGAGACCCTAGCGGTTTGGCCCCGTACCCGTTTTTTTGCAAGCGAGCTCCAGGGATTGCAACCGGGAGATTTGCAGGTGGAAGCCCATTTCTGCGGTTGCTTCGACAAGCCCAACAAACACTTCCCGTATTCCCTCGTCTTGCTGAAAACTTCGAAGGGAGACCTGGTTGCCAGACCTGAGTTTCTGGATGGGGCGGTGACCTACATGCCATTGGCGGTCAGGCGCGGAAATCAATACTGCGAACTCGAGTCAGAGACGCAATGCTACGGTTCGTTCTCAGACCCGTGCGAATTCACCGACCATAGATACGGGCCGAATCTGGCGCCGTACTTCCCTACGTGCAAGGCCGAATGACGCCGCGCTGTCCCCGAGATTCCCGTTACCCCGCAAGCCGGCCACCGCAGATCACTACGCCGGGAAGTTTCGAATCAATACTCCGGGTTTGCCGCAGTTCGTCAGCGGACCCGCCTCATCGACCACGCGTTGCCCGTTTACCCAGACCCCTTTCAGGCCGAGGGGCGGAATATCCACTCGACTCGCACCGGCGGGCAAATCCGAAACATGGCGTTTCTCGCCGCGGCCGACGGTCTTGGGGTCGAACAGGATGACATCCGCGTGTGCGCCCGCCACGAGGCGGCCTCGATCCGGGATGCGATAGGCATCGGCAAGACGGCTGGTCAGCATCTGTACTGCCTGCTCCAGGGTCAGATCGCCTCGCTCACGCACCCAATGGCCGAGTAAATGCAATCCGAAGCCTGCGTCGCACAGGAAGGACAGATGCGCGCCCGCATCGCCGAGGCCAATCGCCGCACAAGGGTGGACCAGCAGATCGCGTACCTTCTGCTCGTCGACATTGAACAGTTTGCAGTCGAACAGGGTCTGCATGCCGCCTTCGAGCGCGTGATCGAACACCCAGTCGAAGGGATCCTTGCCCGCCGCGCTTGCCAGGTCCGCGACCCGGCTGCCAACGAGCGGCCTGAATTTCGGATTCGGCGCGTCGTGCACAAGCATGTGTTCGAAGGAGTGATAGGAAAAACGCACGGGCACGCCCCTGGTTCGCGCTTCCGCCTTGACGGCCGCCCGGAACGATTGATCCTTGAACAACTGCAGATAGCGATCGGACCCCAACGCTTCCATGGCCGGGCGCCAGGCGAGCATCGCATGCAGCGGGTAGGGCAACGACAGGGTGAATTCCATGCCCAGCGGATAACACCCCACCTGGCCCCACAGTTCACGCCCGTGACCCCGCGCGGTTTGCATTTCGCCGAACTCGCGCACGACACGTTCGGGGTCGTTGGGATCGCTGAACATTGCGGCGATCATGACGGGACGGCCGTTGCGTGCCGCGACGTCTTCGAGCCAGGGCACCGTGGTGGTCATTCCTTTGGTGAGCATGAACACACCCTTGCCGGCCTGGCCCAGCGCGCCGGTGAGTTCCAGCAATTCGTGTTCACCGGCGAAGCGCGATGGCATCGGGACGCCGCCTTCTCCATTGTGTTGCTCGAGCGTGGAGGTCGAAAACCCGATCGCGCCGGCGTCCATCGCCTCGCGAACGATGCGTTTCATCTGCGCGACCTCGGCATCGGTGGCCTTGCGCTTCATGGCCTCCTCGCCCATCACATTCACGCGGACCGACGAGTGGCCGCAGAACGAGGCCACATTGGGCACGGAACCCTTGCGCTCCAGCAAATCGAGGTACTCCGGGTAGGTTTCAAAGCCCCAGTCGATGCCCGCACGCATCGCGTCCAACGGCATGCCTTCCACGTGTTCGAGATTGCGCATCGTCAGGTCGCGATGCTCCGGCTTGCAGGGCGCGATGGTGAAGCCACAGTTGCCGATGACCACCGTGGTCACGCCGTTACTCGGCGATGGCGTGGCGAAGCTGTCCCAGGTGAGTTGCGCGTCGAAGTGCGTATGCAGATCGACGATGCCCGGCGCCAACACTTGTCCGTCCGCATCGACGCGCGCTTGCGCCGGTCCCAGGTTCTTGCCGACCGCCGCGATGCGGCCGCCCTTGATGGCGACCCCGCCTTCTATCGCGCGGCCGCCGAGGCCGTCGATGACGCGGGCGTTTTCAATCACGAGATCGTGCATGGTTCACTCCCCGGGGCGGTTTCGTGCGTGACACATTCTAGCCCGCTTTTTTTCCCAGAACCGCCGCTGCGTCTGGCTAAGGGTTCACGCAATAATAACTAATCTATATTAATCGTACTTTAGTCATTAACGAAGTACCGGTTCTCGCTTTACTCAAGCCATCTTCCGTCGTCAGTAG
>Ga0315281_10000437_pt1 | contig 57760 bp, 59 predicted proteins | sample YL17G07_0_MG_FD_204540 | JGI IMG/M metagenome (GOLD analysis project Ga0315281, IMG submission 204540) | Sediment microbial communities from Yellowstone Lake, YNP, Wyoming, USA - YL17G07_0 | ecosystem: Environmental > Aquatic > Freshwater > Lake > Sediment | place: USA: Wyoming | collected...
TATTAGGCCGTCAAAAGTCACAATTGATGAGCTTATGTGCGTAGTCAGTGAGTTGACCGGCATTATACCGGAAGCCTTGAAATCTCCGAGCCGGCATAGGGATACTGTAAAAGCGAGGGCCTTAGTAGCTGGAGTATGGAAGGAGATTGGAGGGAGGCTTGTTGAGTTGGTGCCGGTGTTCAGACGTGATTTGTCTGTGATTTCGAAGCTTGCAAAAAGGGCGGCAGTAGAAGATGGCGAGGAGATTGCAAGGATTAGTAAAAAGTTAAATGCAAGTTTGCAAGCCTGACCCGTTTCACGCGTTTGACCCGTTTCACGCGTTTCACGCTGGGACACTTCTTCGGGGCCTTTTTTACTGATGCGTTCCTCGGCATTGATAATCCGCAAAATGTCATGGTATTGTTCGAGCCGTCACTGCAAGGGATTATGGCGAAAGTCCGGTTTAATTTTGATACAAACCCGTGAAACCAATTGAACTTTATAAGAAGCTCCCAAAGAAAAATTGCGGCAGATGTGTTCAAAAGACCTGTATGCCTTTTGCCTTTTCAGTGCTGAAGGGCGAGGCTGAACTATCGGAATGCCCGGAATTATCGCACGAAGAGGCCGAAATGCTGGGTGGTTCCATCATAAAGACCGATTGGCGGGAAGAACTCATATTAAAATTGAGGGAGGAGGTCAGGGACATCCCTGTCCTGGAGTTGGGGGGCGATATAGGAGCGGAAATCAGAGACGGTAAACTCTTTCTCATGTGTCTTGGAAGGCCTTTCACCGTGTCTCCGGACGGTGATATAACCACACACGGACATATAACGCCCTGGATAAAGATACTCCTCCTGCATTACATAAGAACTACTTACGCAAATCTTGACTACATCAGGGCTATAAATCCTAATGCGACTGAAAAGTGGGTCTCCTATTCCGAACTGAAAAGCGGGATGGTGAAGGCCACATCCTTTGCACGAGAGGGAGAGGAGCCTCTTAAGGAATTACTTGACAGCGACCCTGCAAACGTTGAAAAAGTGCTTGAAAGACTGGGAGTTGTAAAACGGTGCGACTTTCCAACCACAAGCGCATGGTTGCTCCGGCTTCTGCCAAAGGTCCCGGTTATTCTTCTGTACTGGCCGGCAGAGGAGGGATTTCCATCAAAGGTGAAGATACTGTTCAATCCTTCTGCGGACCGATTTCTGGACGCGGAAGCCATTGTTTTCCTTATTGAAGGGTTTATCAAGAATATCGAGGTCCTTTTATATCTTGACAAGAAACGTCCGGCAGGTCCATAATTACAGCTGAAGCCATTTAATCAATCTTTGGCAAAGATTATAATTTTACTGAGAAGGAGGTGACACATGACAATGAAAAAGGTATTGGCAATCTTACTTTCCGTGATGCTTCTGGCGGCTTTTACGTTCTCCATAGGCTGTAAGCCTGCTGAAGAGAAGAAGCCCGAGCCCACTGCGGCACCGGCTCCTGCTCCTGCTCCGGCCCCGGCGGATAATGCTACTGCGGCTCCTGCACCCGCACCGGCCCCGGCTCAAGCGAAATAACAAAAGGTTATTTAAACAACACCATGAGGCCCTCCAAAGGCCTCATGGTGTTGCTTTTTTGAGTAAAAACGGTTATATTAGAACATCTTTTTCGAGTAACAAAAGAGTGGGTTCTCCCACTCTTTTGTTTTTAGGCAAGGAAATGAAGGATAACACCGGCATAACCGAAAAAATAAGGGGCCTGGCTGCTGTTGCTTGTGAGGATGTGGGGCTGGAACTCGTGGATGTTTCACTTTCCGGAGGTGGAAGCAGGAGCCTTCTCAGGGTCATTGTGGACAAGGAAGGCGGGGTCTTGATCTCGGATTGCGAAAAGACCAGCAGGGCGATTGAGGCTTTTTTGGATGTGGAAGACCTTATCAAAGGACCTTATGTTCTGGAGGTCAGCTCTCCTGGACTGGACAGGCCGCTTTTGAGACAGGCCGATTTTGAAAAAAACGTCGGAAAGCTGGCCAGGGTGATCACAACCGACAGGATAGACGATATGACTTTTTTTGTCGGAAGAATAACAGATGTGGGAGAGGGATGGATAAGGTTGAAGATGGAGAAAAAAGAGAGGCCAAAGAAGGGCATGCCCGAACGCCTGTCCGATGAAGGCAGGGACTGCTTCATACCGATAAACAAGATATCAAAGGCCCGTCTTGAAATAGAGATGAAATAGCGTCAACTGGCCGGCGGAGTCCTTAGGCTGCTTTTGAAGGCTGTGGGGCCGGTCCGACGCTGTGAACTTTTAAGTATAAAGGGGTGTCAATCATGACCAAGGAACTCTGTTACGTAATAGACCAGATTAGCAGGGAAAAAGGCATATCCAGGGATGCCCTTTTGTCTGTGCTGGAGACGGCGCTTTTGTCGGCGGCAAGGAAAAAATTCGGAGGCAGGACTAATATTAATCTGGAGATAGACCCAAAGACATGCGAGATAAAGGCCTATGAAAGCAAGACCGTTGTGAATGAGGTCAATAACAACGATGAGGAAATCTCCCTTGAGGACGCCCGCGATATAGATGCCGGCAAGGCCCTCGGAGACACTGTAAACTTCACCATATTGCTTCAGGATTTCGGAAGGATAGCTGCACAGACTGCAAAGCAGGTGATTTTCCAGAAAGTGAGGGAGGCTGAGAGGGATATCATATTTGAAGAGTACAAGGACAAGACCGGACGTATCGTAAGCGGCACTGTCACAAGAAGGGAAAAGGGTAATTACTATATCAGTATCGGCAAGGCCGAGGCCATTTTGTCCCAGCGGGATACGCTTCAAAGAGAGACACTGAAGAGGGGGGACATTGTCAAGGCATATCTGTCAGAGGTCAAGCAGACTTCCAAGGGGCCGATGATCATACTTTCGCGGACGTCTCCGAAGTTCGTCACAGGACTCTTTGAAATGGAGGTCCCTGAAATAAACGACGGGGTGGTTATCATAAAAGACATTGCCAGGGAGCCTGGAGAAAGGACCAAGATAGCCGTCTTTTCGAAAGATTCCTCGGTTGACGCAGTCGGCGCCTGCGTGGGCATGAAGGGGACGCGAGTGCAGTCCATTGTCAGGGAGCTGCGCGGAGAGAGGATTGACATAATCCCCTGGAGCGAAGATCCCAGAATATTCATTGCGCGCGCCCTTACCCCGGCTACCGTAGACCGCGTCGGTATAAGCGATGAGGGCAAGACCGCGATGGTCATAGCTGATGACCAGCAGCTTTCCCTTGCCATTGGCAAACGCGGGCAGAACATAAAGCTGGCAACTAAGCTGACTGGTTGGGAAATAGACATACTCAGTGAGTCGGAATACTCCAATATCAAGATGGAAGAGACGCATAAGTCTCTGGATGAGGCCGTGCAGATGGAGTTAAAGAACCGAAGGATCGAAGAAGCACGTGTTGCGGACGCTCCTGACGTCAAAGACGAGTCATAGAGCCCCTTCTATGACCTGATGGAAAGAGATATGCTCAGCCCGATCCAGTTTATAAAAGGAGTCGGGCCCCACCGCGCTTCACTCCTGGCCCGCCTCGGCATTGAAACCGTAAAAGACGCCCTTTTTTACCTGCCTTACCGCTATGAAGATCGGAGTTCTATAAATAAGATAGTCCATCTGTCGCCCGATGAGAATGCCACCATAATAGGCAAGGTGCTGAAGGCCGGCATAATAACACCCGGCTTCGGAAAGTCTCGCCTGAAGATATTCGAGCTTATAGTGACCGATGGCAGCGGCATACTCAGGGCCAAATGGTTCAACCGGATATATATGAATAAGATATTCAAATCCGGTATGGAAGTGGTCCTGTATGGACAGGTCAAGACAGGTTTCAGGGGGACTGGTTTTGAGATAATAAACCCGGAATATGAGATCCTGCCTGACGGGCCGGCTGAAGGCGAAGACGATACCCCGCAGATACACATCGGCAGGATTGTCCCTGTTTACAGACTAACGGAGGGTCTAAGCCAGAGACAGTTAAGAAATATCATGTACACGGTGGTTTGCCGTGCGGCGCCTTTGGCGGATGACCCAGTGCCTCAAGGGATAATCTCCGGGCAGGGTTTGCCGGGCCTTGCGGACAGTCTGATGGGTGTCCACTTCCCGGACGGTTCCGTTTCAGTAAACGATCTGAACAGCGGCATAACACCTTACCACCGCCGTCTTGCCTTTGATGAGCTGTTTACTCTTCAGTTAGGCCTGGCTGTTATTAAAAAAGGGGAGACACTTGAAAAGGGGATTGCCTTTTCAAGTGACGGCAGGCATGTAAACAGACTCATCAAGAAACTGCCGTTTACGCTCACCTCGGCACAGGAAAGGGTGTTTGAGGACATCCTGCGAGATATGCGCTCCCCTTGTCCCATGAACAGGCTGGTCCAGGGAGACGTAGGCTCCGGAAAGACCATTGTCGCCCTGATGGCAATGCTCTCAGCAGTGGAATGCGGTTACCAGGCAGCCCTGATGGCGCCCACTGAAATACTGGCTGAACAGCACCATATAAACATTCATGGTCTGCTTGAAGACCTTGGATTGAATATACATTTGATAACGGGGAGTGGAAAAGGCAGGTCGCCGGAGGCCCTTTCATCGGGTGAGGCCGACATCGTCATAGGGACCCACGCCCTCATTCAGGAGGGCATTTCCTTTAAGAAGCTGGGGCTCATTGTCATAGACGAGCAGCACCGCTTCGGCGTGATGCAGCGTGCCGTACTGAAGAAAAAGGGGGCCAACCCCGATACGCTCATAATGACCGCCACACCTATCCCAAGGACACTTGCGCTTACCCTTTACGGAGACCTGGACTATTCCGTGATCGACGAACTTCCTCCAGACAGGCAGCCCATAGTCACGAGGCTTCTGTATGAAAGACAGAAGGGACTGGTATACGAAATGATAGAGGAGGAGACGGCAAAGGGAGGGCAGGTCTACGTTGTTTACCCTGTAATAGAGGAATCGGACAAGACCGATCTCAAATCAGCCGTAATAGGCGCCGAAGGCTTCAGAAGAAAATTCCCGGGCCTGAAGGTGGGCCTGATCCACGGCAGGATGAAGCCTGCTGAAAGGGAAGAGGTGATGAAGGAATTCAAAAGCGGCGTCATTCACATACTCGTCGCCACGACCGTCATCGAGGTCGGGGTGGACGTGCCCAATGCCGTGCTTATGGTCATAATACATTCTGAACGCTTCGGCCTGGCGCAGCTGCACCAGTTGAGAGGACGCGTAGGCAGGGGAAGCAGCCGGTCTGCCTGTGTTTTGCTTTGCTACGGAGCCACTGAAGACTCAAAGAGGAGGCTTGATGTGATGATCAGGACAGGGGACGGCTTCAGGATCGCCGAAGAAGACCTGGAAATACGCGGGCCTGGTGAGTTTTTCGGCACTAAACAATCCGGACTGCCGGACCTCAAGGTGGCCAACCTGATACGGGACGTTAAACTCCTTGAGTCTGCACGAAAGGAGGCCTTTTTCCTTATTGAACTGGATCCCGAACTAAAACTCAACCCTTCCCTCCGCCCGGCGCTGGAAAACTTCTGGGGCAAGAGGATCGAGCTTTTCAAGACCGCATAACCATATTGAGGAAAACTTTTCCTTGCAAAGGAAATTTTTTCCCTTGCCGCTCACTCACCTTCTGTGAAGTCAGGCCAGGAGACTGACTACCTTACTGGTTTCAAAACTCCTGAGGGCCGCCTCTGCAGAACCCGGATTGGCCATGATCATGTTAAGTGTCTGCCTTGCGAGCTGCTGAATCTCGGCATTGCGCCGGCTTGCCTCCGTGCTTAGAGAGACCTTGTCCACATTATCAACGGCCTTAGGGTTGTTTTTTGTCTTTTCAGGCTCTGCTCCGGGTATCTCGTTTTTTTCCTTGCTTCCTGTCAGCGCCAGGTTTTGCTTGCCCTGGTCTGAACCAAGTCTGGTAATATCCATTGCCCCTCCTTTGTGTATAAAGGTTTTAATACTAAAATAAAAGCATAAATTGTGCCTGAAAAAGAATCATACTATTTCAGTGCCTATGCCTTTTTTTGTGAATATCTCCAGAAGCAGGCAGTGTGGCATCCTGCCGTCCACTATGTGTGTCTTGCCGACACCGGACTGGAGGGCGGATATGCAGGCCTGGACTTTCGGAAGCATGCCTCCCGCAATAGTCCCCTCGCCTATGAGTTTCTCTATCCCGGAACGGCTGAGGGTGGTAAGCACCTGTCCTTCTTTTCCCTTTATGCCGGGCACATCAGTGAGCAGGATCAGTTTTTCGGCCCGAAGCGCTGAGGCTATGGCCGAGGCAGCATTGTCGGCATTGATATTGAACGTCTCACCCGACTTTCCGACACCTATCGGAGAGATTACCGGTACGAAGCCGTCCCGCTCAAGCGTGTTCAGTATTTCCGGGTTTACCGACTCCACCTCTCCAACCTGGCCGATATCAATACCGTCTTCGTCCATCGGATCGGACTTCTTCAGGTATTTTTTCCGGGCCTTTATAAGTCCTCCGTCCTTGCCGCTCAGACCGACGGCCTTGCCTCCGTGACTATTTATTAGGGACACTATTTCCTTGTTTATGAGTCCGCCCAGCACCATTTCCACTATTTCCATGGTCTCCTTGTCAGTGACGCGCTGACCCTGGACAAAGGCCGGCTCCTTTCCCATCCTCTTCATGGTAGCGCTTATCTTCGGACCGCCGCCATGCACTACAACCGTCCGGATGCCTATGAAGTTCAGGAGTACTATATCCAGTGCAAAGGAATCCTTCAGCTTGTCTTCCACCTGCGCGGCCCCGCCGTACTTTATCACGAAGGTCTTGCCGAAAAAATTACGGATATAGGGCAATGCCTCTATAAGTATGTCGGCTTTCTCAATGAGTTTTTTCATAGGTTCTCCTTTCCGGAACATATTGTCCATTTTTCAAATCCCTTGTTCATACCTTGTTATCAGCACTTCATAACCCTCATTCGCAAGCGGGCCTCCTGTTTTATAGGCGTCGCCCTTTGAGGAAAACTTTCCCAATCTGACCCTGAAATACCGGGAACCGCCTACATTGGTTTCCATAATATACACGTTGCCATGGGTCATTTCCAATGCCGTCTTCAGTCTCCGGGCGTTGGAGGCATCCCTGAAAGAGGCCACCTGGATGGTCAGCATCCCATCTGAAGGCCCGCCTTCTCTTATGTATTTCACGTAACGCATGTCCCTGCCGACCAGTTCAATCATCACTGGGGCGGTGCCCGTGCCTATCATGTCTATCTTTTTTGCTGCGGCGTAGGAGAGGTCCAGGTCGCGTCCCGCAACAAACGGACCGCGGTCGTTTACAAGGCATTCAACCTCTTTGTTGCTCCGGGTATTGAGGACGTTGAGCTTCGTGCCGAAGGGGTATTCCTTATGGGCGCAAGTATAATCGTACATGTTATAGACCTCACCAGACGCAGTGAGCTTTCCGTGAAAGTCGGGGCCGTACCATGATGCGATTATCTGTTTTCTTTCAGCCCTGGACTGAATTGAGGGCCTTTGCGCCTCAACTTTCTCCCGGTCGGCGGCAGGCGCCGAAGGTTCTGCTGCCGGCCTGTTATTAAGCTTTGTCTCGTGAATGACCTCTCTTTGCTCAAGCGACCTTTCCTGGATGGTAATATGCCTGCCGGAGCATGAGACGAGCAGGGTCAAAACCAGGAGGGAAAGACAAAAAGGACGCGCTGAGACGCTGTCGGCCGAGACGCTCGTCCGGGCCTTTTCAGAGAATGTACTTGCTGAGGTCCTGGTCTTTGACGACACTTGCAAGCCTTTCCTGTACATAGGCGCTGTTAATCTCAACCTCCGCTCCTTTCATCTCCGGCGCATTGAAGGATATGTCCTCCACGAGCCTTTCCAGCACCGTGTGCAGCCTCCTGGCCCCTATGTTTTCGGTCTTTTCATTGACAACGGCGGCTATCTCGGCCAGATCGGAGATGGAATCCTCAGTGAAGTCAAGCTGCACTTCCTCGGTAGCCAAAAGCGCAATATACTGTTTAATGAGCGCGTTATGGGGCTCAGTCAGTATCCTCACAAACTCCTCCTTGCCGAGGGAATCCAGTTCAACCCTTATTGGGAAGCGCCCCTGGAGTTCCGGGATGAGATCGGAGGGCTTGGCAACATGAAAGGCGCCGGCCGCTATAAACAGTATGTGGTCCGTCCTCACCGGACCGTGCTTGGTGGCAACAGTGGAGCCCTCCACGATAGGCAGCAGGTCCCGCTGCACTCCTTCGCGGGAGACATCGGGACCATGACTGTGTCCCTTGGCAGCCACCTTGTCTATCTCATCAATAAACACTATGCCTGTCTGTTCTACTCTCTCTATGGCTTCCTTCGTAACTTTCTCCATATCTATAAGCTTGCCGGCCTCTTCCTGTGTGAGCAAGAGCAGGGCCTCGGACACCTTGACCTTTTTTCTCTTGGATTTATCAGGCAGCAGGTTGCCGAGCATGTCTTTGAGGTTTATCTCCAGTTCCTCAAGGCCTACATTGGATATAACGCCAAAAGGCATCATCTTTTCCCTGACCTCGATGTCCACATACCTGGAGTCCAGTTTCCCTTCCCTCAACTGGCTTCGGAACCTCTCTCTGGTGTCCTTTTGCTGCTCCTGTTCCTTCTCCGGCTCATCCGAGGTGGAGCCCCGTACAGGCCTTGGCGGAGGCAGGAGCAGATCCAGCAGCCTGTCTTCGGCAAGCGCTTCAGCCCTTTGCTGCACCTTTTCCATATGCTCGGATTTGACCATGCTCATGGATAATTCCATAAGGTCCCTGATCATGGATTCCACGTCTCGGCCGACGTAACCGACCTCCGTGAACTTGGAGGCCTCAATCTTTAAAAAAGGAGCGCCTGCGAGTTTCGCCAGCCGCCTTGCGATCTCGGTCTTGCCGACCCCGGTGGGACCGATCATGATAATATTTTTGGGCAATATCTCGTCCCTGAGATCTTCCGAGACCCGCTGCCTGCGCCATCTGTTTCTAAGCGCAATAGCAACGGCCTTCTTGGCCTTGTCCTGGCCGATAATGTATTTGTCCAGCTCCTCGACTATAAACCTGGGGGTGAATTTATCCATCCAGTTCCTCTGTCGTTATATTCTGGTTTGTGTATATGCAAATATTTGATGCGATTTCCATGGCCTTGCCGACTATATCGGCAGCAGGCATTTCCGTGTTCTCATGAAGCGCGGTCGCGGCAGCCTGTGCGTATGGGCCGCCTGAGCCTATGGCAGCCACTCCTCCCTCAGGCTCTATGACATCGCCTGTGCCTGAAATTATGAGTGTATGCTCAAAGTCCGCCACGATGAGCAGGGCCTCCAGACGCCTCAGCATCTTGTCGGTGCGCCAGTCCTTTGCCAGTTCAACAGCCGCCCTTGTGATATTGCCCCGGAAGGACTCCAGCTTGGCCTCGAACTTCTCAAACAGGGTAAAGGCATCGGCGGTAGCGCCCGCAAAACCAGCCAGGACCTTGTCATTATACATTTTTCTGGTCTTTTTGGCATTACGCTTTAAAACGGTATTGCCGAGGGTAACCTGGCCGTCCCCGGCGATTACCACCTTGTCCCCGCGTCTGACGCACAATATTGTAGTGCCGTGAAACATATAGCCTCCTTCATGACGATCACTTCTTATTTGCATTTTCATCGTTATCATCCGCCAGCGGATGGGCCTTATCGTAAACATCCATCAGATGTCCGAGGTCCAGATGGGTATATTTCTGCGTAGTTGAAAGGGACGAATGTCCCAAAAGTTCCTGTATGACCCTCAGGTCCGCGCCTCCCACCAGCAGGTGAGTCGCAAATGAATGCCTGAGTGTATGTGGACCTATCCGGCCGTGAATACCCATTGCCCGCGCGTATTTAACTACTATACGCCTTATCTGCCTGTCTGTCAATCTGCCGCCGTCCCTGTTCAGAAAAAGTGCTGAGGCATCTCCTGCCGCCGATTTCCTGCGGCGGCAGAGGGACCGTTCGGCCATGTACGACTCAAGGGCTTCCATGGCCTTGCCCCCGACCGGCACTATCCTTTCCTTTTTACCCTTGCCCCTGACCTTTACGAGACCCTCCCGCGTGTTCAAGTCCTCAAGGTTGAGCCCTGCGGCCTCACCTACTCGCAGACCGCTTGAGTATATGAGTTCCAGAAGGGCCCTGTCCCGGACAGGGAGAAGACCTTCTCCCGCAGGTGATTTTACAAGACTGAATACGTCATCAACCGACAGGAAGTTGGGCAAATGTTTCGGGGCCTTCGGCGCCGGCACCATCTTGGCCTGGTTTATCTTCACAAAGCCTTCCCGGTACAGGAAGTTGAAAAAGGACCTGAGTACTGCAAGCTTTCTGGATACGGTTGTCTTTGCATTGCCGGCCATTATCCGGCCCGAGACAAAACCCCTTATGTCGATCATATCTATATTTTCCGGAGATTCTTTGCAGTAGTCAGAGAAGTCCTTCAGGTCGCGGGTATAGGCCCTGAGCGTGTGCGGGGAGAAGCCCCGTTCAATCTCCAGATGCCTTAAAAATCCGTCAATGCAGGTCTGCAGTCCCTCGCCGGCCATAAGATTACATTACCCTGACCTTTTTCACGTATGTCTCCCAGTCCTGAAGTGCAGTATCAACAATACGCATCCGTTTGACCTTTCTGTCCCTTATCTTTTGAGTGCCATTGTCTGCCGGCATCAAACCGAAATTGATGTTGCTGGGCTGGAAGTTCAGAGGGTCGGACCCCGTGATATGTGCTATAAGGGAACCGTGCGCCGAGGAGCGTGGCGGATAAAGGGTCTCCAGACCTGATACTCTCCGTGCCGCGTTAATTCCGGCGATGAGACCCATTGAGGTGGACTCGATATATCCCTCGACACCCGAAATCTGGCCGGCAATATAAAGGGTGTCTTTGCACTTTAGTGTCAGGTCCGGATTCAGATGACGGGGGGAATTTATAAATGTATTTCTGTGGATGCTGCCAAGTCTCAGGAACCCGGCATTTTCAAGTCCGGGTATCATCCTGAAGACCCGCTTCTGGTCTGGATGTTTAAGCCTGGTCTGGAAGCCGACCATGTTATAGGCCGTCTTTTCCCTGTTTTCAGCCCTCAACTGGACAACCGCGTAAGGCGTTTTTCCCGTCCCGGGATATGGAAGGCCGACCGGTTTGAGCGGTCCGAAACGCAGCGTATCTTTTCCCCTTGCGGCCATGATCTCCACCGGCAGGCATCCCTCAAATACCCTGGCATCCTCAAACTCCCTGGCGGTTACGGTATCGGCCTCGGTCAGGGAATCATAGAACCTGTCATACTCTTCCCGTGTCATGGGACAATTTACATAATCGTCGCCGCCCTTGCCGTACCTGGAAGAGATATATACCTTTGAATAGTCAATGCTCTCTGCGTCAAGTATGGGCGCTATGGCATCGTAGAAATGCAGGTGTTCCTCTCCGATCAGAGAGAGCAGGGCTCCGGCCATGGGGGCTGAGGTCAAAGGGCCTGTTGCGATGATTGAGACAGTGGAGGGCAATTCCGTTATCTCTTTTTTGACAACATCTATGAGCGGGTGTTTCTCTATCTTATCCGTTATGTATTCGGCGAATATCCGTCGGTCAACGGCCAGGGCCGAGCCTGCGGACACCTCGGCCTCACGGGCGGCCTCCATGATAAGGGATTCGGCCATCCGCAACTCATTTTTAAGCAGACCCGGACCTGTAACAGCCTCTTTCGACCTCAGGGAGTTTGAGCAGACGAGCTCACCCAGAAGCCCTGTTTTATGGGCCGCAGTGTTTTTGTCAGGCCTCATCTCAAACAGGGTAACCTTAACGCCACGACGTGCCGCCTGCCACGCAGCTTCTGCGCCTGCAAGGCCACCGCCTATAACAATGACTTGTCCGCATCTTTCAATGTCCATGGGCTTATTTTAACCTATCGGGATGGGCATGTGTTCAGCGGTCCGGCCGGCAAAAGACTTTTTTCTCTCAGGTTCCGCATTAGGTTATAATAAGCGCTGGGAAATGAGACCGGATACATTCATAAGCACAATATATCAATCGCTGTATTCAAGGACGCTCTACAGGGATGTAGCCCTGAAGTGGAAAGGGATAGGCCTTGCGTACCTTATACTGCTGCTGTCGCTGCACTGGATACCTGAAATAATGAAGGTCCAAAGAGAAGTGGCAGAGCGCCTCGATAGTGAAGCGCCGCATTATATTTCGCAGGTCCCCCTGATTACCATTACAAAAGGAAAGGCCTTCATAAAGGAGAAATCTCCCTATTATATATACGAACCCGACAACAAGACCGTCTTTGCTGTTATAGATATATCCGGGGGTTATGCCCTGACTGACAATTCAACTACCATTGGGCTGTTAACTGAAACAAGACTGATAGCAAAAAACAATATAACGGGATACAGCTCTATAGACCTTTCACAGGTTGACAAGCTGGTTGTGGACCGCAAGCTTTTATATGAATGGCTTGATGAATTCAAAGACATCTTTGCCTATATGATGTACCCATTTGCTCTTTTTTTCTCATTTATTTTCCACGTCTTCCAGGTCCTCATAGGCGCTTTCATCGGCAGGCTATTCTGCAGGATGAACAATATTGGACTTGATTTCAGGGCATTGATGAGGCTTTCCGCCGTTGTCTGCACTCCCCCTGTGCTCCTTCAGACCGCCCATACGCTGCTTGGCGCGACATTCTTTTTTGCCGGCCCCATATCCTTTATCATCATGCTTGGATTTCTTTATTACGCAGTCCAGGCATGCGTCTCAAAAGAGACGGGCGTAAACAAATTTGTCTAAAAGGCATAATCGGGACATGATTCTCAAGCTTTCGGATGAAACACTTGAAGAGGCCCTCCACTTGACGGTCTCCGTGCTGATGAAGGGGGGTATCGTGGCATATCCCACCGAGACTTTTTATGCCCTCGGAGTGAGGTTTGATGACGAAGTCGCCCTGATAAGGCTTTATGAAATCAAAAGGAGACCCAAAGACAAGACAATGCCGCTGATTATAGGCGAAGAGAAACAATTAAACGATATTGCCAAAGAGGTGAACGCGTCGGCCCAAAGGCTTATGCAAAGATTCTGGCCCGGACCGCTTACACTGGTTTTCAACGCTGTGGCCGGTCTTTCGGAATTCATCACAGCCGACGGAAAGGTTGCGGCAAGGGTCCCGGGAAGGTCCTTTGCCCTGGCCCTTGCTCAAAGGGCGGGATTCCCGATAACAGCTACAAGCGCAAATACCTCCGGGAAACCTCCGGCAGACTGTGTGGAAATGGTCGGGAATTACTTCCCGGAGTGCATTGATCTTATTATAGATGCAGGCGACACAAGAGGCGGTCTGCCCTCCACTATTGTCGATGTTACCGGGGATGCGATAAAGGTCTTGAGAGAAGGGGCCGTCGCTATGTAGCAAGTGCTATATTCTGTATGGATCCACGTCCGTTACCACCCTGATTCCGCCTATTTTTGCCAGGTTGCGCAGAAGCTCCCATGCTGCTTCATGAACCAGTTTCCTGTTGCTGGACTTCAGCACTATCTGTATGCATTTTCCACTGTTCTTTCCCATATTCGGTAATTCCTGCGGGCCGAGCACCTCGGGATGTTCCCCTGGTTTCAAGACAAGGGCCCTTTCCAAAAGCCCCATGAGTTCCGGACTGTCTTTTTCCACGAATATATTAAAAAGGATTATCCTCGAAAAAGGCGGGTAGGCGACTGCCCGTCTCTGTGTCAGCTCATGGTCCTGAAAGCCCTTGAAGTCGCGCTCCCTGATAAACTTCAAGATAGCGTTCCCAGGGTCCCGTGTCTGAAGAAAAAGCGTGCCGTCGGGTACAATCGTGTTTGCAATTCTTATTGCCTCCTGAAAGGTTTTTTCATAGGCCCTGAAGTCCGGCAAAGAGAGCATCACGTCAATATCCAGAAGGGCCGCAGCACTGAAGGCCGTCTTGCCCGTTTTCCCGGCTGAGCGAGGCGTCCCGACCACAAAGGGGACCATCTCGGGGGCCAGTTCCATTATGTGTCCGAGCGGAGAATGTACTGTTTTTATGTCCTGACTTGGGCCTTTCCGTCCATCATCAGGAAGCAATGGCTCGGTGTTCAATGCATCCCTCAATTCGTCTCTGAGTCTCTCGGTGCCTGTGCCGACCGGGACAAGACGTACGCTGCTGCACTTCGGACACGTGTCGTAAACTTTTCGTTCAATCCCGCAGTAAGAGCACCTTAGAAGGCCTTTGCCCTTCAGGTAAACAAGGTTCACCCTGCACTTGCCGCATGATGCTATTTCCCCGCAGTCTTCGCACCGGATGAGTGAATACCCTTTTCTGCCCGACAGGAAGAGGAATCTTCCTCCTGAGTCGAGCGTCTCTTTCGCCTTTTTGAGGATTTCCGGCGATATGGAGATTTTATTGCGACCTGCGCTCTTGACGGCGATTACCCTTATAAAAGGCTGTCCGGAGGGATCTTTTTCCTGTTCCCAATTTAGTTGCGTGTATTTTCCGATATGTGAATTATGTGCCGATTCAAGGGAAGGGCAGGTGGAAGAAAGAAGGACGGTCGCCTTTTCAAGGAACCCTCGCATCACGGCTGCATCTCTTGCGCCGTACCTTAGCCCCTCCTCCGCCTTATATGAATGACTGTGCTCATCCAGAACAGAGATGAAGGATACCTTTTCAAGAGGGGCAAAGACGGCCGACCGTGTGCCTAATATGATATCAGAGGCATTATGGATTATACTGCTGACGGCATCCAGTCTCCTTTTCGGTGTCAGCTTGCCGTGAAGGATGCACAACCTGTCACCGGCTATTTCACCGACCATTGACGCAAGAACATTTAGTTGCCCTATTTCCGGGACCATGATTATGACCCCCCCCAATGAGGGAAGGGCCTTTTCAAGCGCCTCGCAGAGCATACGACGTTCAAGAGACGGTGAGGGGGCGTGAAACAGAAAGGTCCCGTAGGAGTTGCCGTCCAGGGCCTTTGACAGAGACGCCGGAAGATGGGACCCGGCTGCAGATTGAGTTTCATGTCCCGGGTCATGGACCGGCTGTTTCGCTGATTGTTCAAGACCATTTCTTATAAGGGCCTTTACGGTTTCATCAAAAAAACAACTTTTAAGCGCCAGGCCTTCCGGGGACAGATAATAGTCGGACAACCATTTCAGGAAAGGAAGCTGGGCCTTTGAACCGAAACGCCCGAGCACTTGGGTTATCGGCCGGACGGTTTTTTTGAATGCGGCAGGCGGCTGTTTTGAGACCGCTGTGATGATGCCGTAAGATGACCTGCCCATCAAAGGCACATTCACTATTCTGCCCAGGGCATCGGAAGGCGCGTCAGGGGGCAAGGAGTAGGTAAGCGGGTGAAGTTTAAGTGGAAAGACCACATCAGCGTACATGTAGAAGGATACAGGATTTGGCAAAAAAGTCACAAGTCAAAAAATAGGACAGCGCCCGTTTATTGCTCCCGGGATTGTTTTAATGGACGCTGTCCGGCATGTGTCAGTCTTTCTGGTGATACTTGAATGACACCTTTATTTTTGTCCTGTAAGCGCGAATCTTTCCGTTTTCGATCTGCATATCCAGTTCTACCACTTCAGCAATCCTCAAGTCCTTCAATGACTTTGATGCCGTTTCAACAGCAGCGGCGGCAGCCCTTTCCCATGATTCAGGACTTGTGCCGACCAGTTCTACAACCTTATAAACACTCTCCGACATCGTTCCTCCTTCCGGCTGTATCATCCGGTCATATGTGTTGGATGATATGCCGACTCCAAGATTTAATAACGACGGCAATGCCGCCCTGATTACCGACCATTTGTACTATACATTATTTTCAGTAAAACCAGCCCGCACCGATAAGGATTATCAGGTCTTTATTTCACGAGTTACAGGCCGCCGGATCAGCAAAACATCTGGTTAGTGACAAACCTTTCGGAGAGTTTATTAAGCCTGTGGGCAAGGACAGTACAAAAATACTTATAGAATTTTGTCTGAAGCGACTGAAGCACGGCAATGTCGGTTTCATTGTTCAGTGTTTCCGAGTCAATCTTGAGGAAAAAACCGTCCTCGGAACAGACAACATCGGCGCTCCTCGGCTCGCCGGTGATGAGGGACATCTCGCCGGGATAGCTTTTTTTCTTAGCCATTGTTTGTCCACACCTCCATGGTTTAGTTGTGCCTGTTCCAGCAGCAGTCTATTGGGAAATTTCGGCCTGAAGCATCTCATTGGCCCGGCGCAACTCGGCCTCAAGATTCTTGGCTGCCGGGATGAGCTTGATGAGGCTGGTTGCCTGTGTTGTGAACCTCCGCACATTGAGATTATTGTCCAGAAACAGGGTGGCAATGTCCGTACTGTTGAGCAGATTTTTCATGTCGTTGCTCGTCAGGGAAAGTTCGTCTATCTTGGCCTGCAGCTCGGAGTTGACCGTCTGCAGTTCTTCATTCAGGGACTGCATCTCTTCCTTTGAGGTGGTCAGTTCTTCGTTGGTGGACTGGAGTTCCTGACGCGCCTCCAGAAGCCGCCATTTCCTGCTCCGAGGTCTTTTTGTCGCCTGACCGTTTCTTGATTTTTTTAAGCTCCTCAGTATCCTCAAACACGATCATCACCATCCCCCGGAGGGTCTCAGGCTCCTGTATTGTCTGCAAGGTGAGATTTATCAGTTATGTTCCGCCTTTTGTGTCGACCTTCAGTCCCCTGACAGTGAGTGGTCCCAGATGAAGAAGCGCCTTTTTGAATGCTGCGGACAACTGATAGCGCAGTCTGGTAAAGGGAGGGTCCATTATGATGTTTTGCGTTGCAAAGACCACCATCTCTCGTATGTCTCTGGCGATGCGGTAGCCGGTCTCTTCCTGCATGAAAAAACGACTTATGCGTTCAGAAGAGACCTCGGATGTTATGTTTGCCGGAAAATATCCCTGCCGGGCCTTTTCTATTGCATCGCGGTCAAGGTCTGTGGCATATATCTGAATGGTGAACCTGTCCCTGGGCTTGACCTCATCCAGCGCCTCTCTGAAGACCATGGCCAGAGAATAGGCTTCTTCCCCGGTGGAACAGCCGGGTGCCCATGCCCGAGAGGATAACGCCGATGCTCTTGTGTCCCATGTCCTGGGCCAGAGAGCGGAAAAAAAGGTCTATCGGCAGTCGCAGACCACGAGGTTCGGCAGGGTCAAGCAGGTACAGTGCGCCGTGCAAAATAGACATATCCGTGTTCGGGGGGATTACATAGACGCAATCAGGCTTAACTTTCATCCGGTCCCTGACCTGCATGACCGTCATGGTAGTAGAGCGCTGCAGGAGTTCGGTCATCATGCCCTTATGGTTGGGATCGAGGTGCTGGACAATGACATATGCTGCGCCGCTTTTGGCAGGGACATGGCTGAGGAACTGTTCCAGCGCCTCGAGTCCTCCGGCAGATGCGCCTATGCCAACGATAGGGAAGGGACCCGCAGATTCACCAGGTCTCAGCACTTTGACTGTCCGGCCGGCTGTTGATCTGCGACCTGACGGCCCTTTCTTTTTGGCGTCAGATTCGGTCTTTTTTGTCATGGTGAGGCCCTTTACCTCTGATATCCCTGGATGTGAATTCTGTTAAATTGTACCACTATTTATCTGGGATTGGTATTTTCCTGTAAAATTCACATCAGTTGCAGATGTGAAGATATTTAATTGCTGCTATTAAAATTTCCTTTACTTCTGGGGCTTCTGTTGCTTTCTGTGTTTTCACTGCTTCTGTTCCCCTTATCATTACATGGAAACTTATGTTGTAAGGCCTTTAAAAGAATTAATTCTACTGGGTCGTCCTGTTGGTAGGCAGCACTCCCTCCTTTTATTTCATAATCAAGAATACGGAGATAGTCGTCATGGGTAAGAGTTAATTTTTCCGTCTGACAATATAATTTAGAACCAGAACCATCCTTATCAATCCATGAGTTGGCCCATCTAAAGCCTTCTCCAACTCCAGCCATATATTCCTTAAATGTGAAGGAATTCTTATATTGGTCATAATCTTTCAACTTGATTGCGGCATTCGCTAATGCTGCAGATAAAAAAACCGCCAGAACCACCAAAACAAAAATATAAGTTTTCATTTTTCCCTCCTGATATGAATTTAACCAAAAACAGGTGTAACTTTTAGAATCCGTTATAATAAACCTCAAAACTGCTATGTACTTCTTTGTAACTTATTGATTTTAAGAAAGCGGGCGACGGGATTCGAACCCGCGACCTTCAGCTTGGGAAGCTGACACTCTACCACTGAGTTACGCCCGCATTTCAGGTATTTATCATACTAAAGACAAAACTTTTCTTCAATATCAGGAATACAATCCGACTTCCGAATGCGTTGTTAGCTCATTCGCTTCGCATGACCGCACCGCTTCCGGCGGAGCTGACCAGTTTTGCATAACGGGAGAGATAACCGTGCCTTATCTTGGGCTTGGGCTGCTTCCACGAGGAAAGCCTCTTCTTTATCTCTTTGTCTGAAAGCAGGGCATCCACCTTCCTCTTTGCAATATCAATCCGGATTCTGTCGCCGTCCTTCAGGGCCGCGAGCGGACCTCCCTCCATGGCCTCCGGTGAGATATGGCCTATGCATGGACCGCGCGTGCCTCCCGAGAATCTGCCGTCGGTCAGAAGCGCAACCGATTCGCTCAGGCCCATGCCGGCTATCGCCGAGGTGGGAGAGAGCATTTCCCTCATGCCGGGTCCTCCCTTGGGGCCTTCATATCTTATGACAACAACATCACCGGCTTTGATTGATCCGGCGAGGATGGCCTTCATTGCCGCCTCTTCGGAATCAAATACCCTTGCCGCGCCTTCGAACTTCATCATGTTTTTGCTGACCGCAGTTTGTTTGACGACCGAGCCCTCCGGGGCGATGTTGCCTTTTAAAACAGCAATGCCGCCTTGCTTGTGGTAGGCAGAATTCATGGGCCTGATAACGTCTTCGTCCATGATAACGGCGTTTTTCGCTATGGACAATATGTCCATTCCCGAGACGGTTATGGACGGTTCGAGCATATCCTTGAGCCGTTTGAGCACAGCCGGAATGCCGCCTGCATGGTCGAGGTCTTCCATATAGTGTTGCCCTCCGGGAATCATGTTCGCAATGTGCGGGGTCTTCCTGCCCAGTTCATCAAAGGTCTCCAGGGACAAGGCGACTTCGGCCTCATGCGCTATGGCCGGTATATGAAGGGTCGTGTTTGTTGAACCTCCGAGGGCCAGGTCAACCATTATGGCATTCCTGAACGCGTTTTTGGTCATAATCTTTCTTGGCGTGATATTTTTCTTCACCAGTTCCACTATCCTGGAGCCGCTCTCAAAGGCGATACGCCTTTTTTGTCCCATGACGGCGGGCGATGTGGCGCAGCCCGGCAGGCTCATTCCCAGGGCCTCGGTAATGCAGGCCATAGTGTTTGCCGTGTACATGCCCTGGCAGGAGCCTGCGCCAGGACAGGCGCACATCTCCAGCGCCTCAAGTTCGTCGTCCCTGATAAGGCCTTTCTTGTACCTGCCCACCGCCTCGAAGGTATCGCTTGTGAGGTTCAGCCGCCTGCCCCTGTAATGTCCGGAAAGCATGGGACCCGCTGTTACGACTATCGAAGGGATGTTCAGCCTTGCAGCAGCCATCAGCATCCCCGGCGTTATCTTATCGCAGTTTGTCAGCAGGACCAGACCGTCAAGCCTGTGCGCCTCTGCCACTGTTTCCACCATGTCGGCTATCAGTTCCCTCGAAGCCAGGGAATAGTGCATGCCCTTATGCCCCATGGCAATACCGTCACATATGCCGGGAATCCCGAAAAAGAATGGATATCCACCACCGGTATGGACCCCTTTTTCAATAAAACGCTCCATATCCCTCATACCTATGTGTCCTGGTATGAGATCGGTAAAACTGGTAGCAACACCAATAAACGGCTTGTTCATTTCACTCTTCGGTATGCCGGTTGCATAAAGAAGCGCCCTGTGGGGTACCCTCTCCAATCCGTTCTTTATCGTCTTGCTTCTCATAATCATCCCTTACCGCCTTTCGTATAATAATTAACCACAGGGACATGGCACCGGTCGTCACTGCTCCATGCCGGCTGTGGTTATCAGTTCAGGGTTTCTCTGTATATACAAATTACTGAAGCGCAGCAACAACTCTTCAGTTTAATGAATGAGTTTTCCTGTATACCCTCACGGATTCGGCCATCTTGTCCTTTTTGTAGAGCTTTTCCTTTGCCATTCGCTTCCTCTCTATCTCTTCCTCGGTAGAGAGATAATGTTTCTTGTCCAGTTCCACGAGTTGATTGTCCAACTCTCTATGTTCCTGATAGAGCTTTCTGAAGTTTTCATCGTCTGTCTTTAATATCTCCACGATTTCTTCTTCCTTCATAGCGCCTCCTTGGGATAGGGTTTATTAAAATAGATTTTACAACAAATAAAGCAAAAAAACATCTAAAAATCAAAAATTGTTGAAAAGATTATTATTTACATATCCTTCGCATTCGATATATAGTAACTTTTTCATTGCGGAGTTCCCGGAAGTTTTGAATAATTTGGTTTCACCGGCTCATGGAGGACAATGCTGAAGCGTAATATGAACATATGCCTTATAACGATTGTTTCAGCGGCCGTGTTGACCCTGCTCACACTTCTGACGCCTGCATCAAGACCTGTTTACGCCGACTGGAAGGTATATGCAAAGAGCGAATACCTGATTTTTTATTACGACACCAGGGTAGTCCGCTTGCACGACAACAATACGGTCAGGGTATGGGGGAAATGCTATCTGAACGGGGAACAGGGCCGACAGTGGTTGGAAGGCAAGTCCAGGATCGGGATTATTACTTCAAGGGAGACGGAAAACATCTGTTTTTCATCCTATTTAATCGAGGTCAAATGTTCCAACAGGACAATCCGGGAGATATCTCACAGCTATATTGACGATAGACTCACAAAACTGTCCGCTTTTGACGAGTTTTCTTCCGAGTGGAAGTTCATATCACCCGGCAGTATCGGAGAAAAACTGCATCGAAGGGTCTGTCTCTCCAGGAAATGACTTGGAGCGTCTAACAAGATGAGATATTCAGAAAGTCAGTCTCTTGGCGCTTCCGAGTATAGTCTTTGCACCTCTTCCTTTATCTCATCCAGTTTGTCCGCCTGCAGCCCTAAGTCGCCGAGGTCTATAATAAGTGCGGTCTCCGGGCTTTTCATGCCGAGACCAAGATCGAAACATATGGCGTCGGCCAGATAAACTATCTTGCAAAGGTTCCGGTTAACATCGTTCACTGAGTCGGGTATGCCTGAAAACGTTTCCTTATGGTGGTGGGCCATGGCTATCTCCATGGCGATGGGCAGTCTCCATTTCCCCGCAATCAATCCTCCGGCTGCGCAGTGATCGAAGCCGAGACATTCTCTTTCCATCTCTATAAGCGGTTTTCCTTCTTTGTAGGCCTTCTCCATAACGGCGGCGTAAGCATCAGGAGAGCTGTTATATATGACGTTACAGCCTACATCGTGAACAAGCCCTGCGATCATGGCCTCTTCCGACTGGACCAGTCTTGATCGGGAGGCAAGGACCGAGGCGCAAACGGACACCGCAAGGCTGTGCTCCCAAAAGCCTTTTTCATAACGTCCGCTTTTTTTATACAGGTCTTTTATCGCAGAGGCGATTACGAGAGATTTCATATTCTTAAAACCGATGACCATTACGGCAGTTGATATTGAATCTATGTTTCTGCTCCTGCCGAAGTATGGCGAATTGGCGATCTTGAGCATCCTGGTTGAGAACGACTGGTCCGTCAGGATTATCCTCTCAAGTTCATCTACGGAAGCGCCGTCGTCGTTGCTGAGTTTCAGCACCTTGCCGGCAACGGCCGGGATACTGGGGATGTCTATCGTTTTAAGGATTATCTCTTCAAGGTTTGCCTGTTTATCCATGGTCCCGATCTCCCTGCTCAATGTTATGATCTATTGTAACAGATACGGGGCCCTGAGTCCAATTAGTCGTAACCGGGCCGGCCATAAAATACCTGAAGCGATGAAATCCTCCCGGCCTTGCGTCAAGTCAAATAAATGACTGTCTCCGGTGTCAAAAAAGTGTAAAGGCGATCAAATAGGACTGCTTGAAACGGCTTTTAACTGCCTTTTTAGGGCATACGCAGCTGGCAGGTTTCTTGCTTTAACAACCTGTATATTGTTTCTGCCTATTTATATTTCAAAACAGGAGGTCATGAGGGATGAAGGAGCAGAGGCCTGATGTAGTGACAGGCGGTACGATCCAGATCAAGACAGGCTGCGGCAACATATACATAACAGTCAACGGGGTTGATGGAAGGCCTTTTGAGGTGTTCCTGAACATGGGGAAGGCCGGCGGGTGCGCTTTTGCCCAGTGCGAAAGCCTTGGCAGGCTTATAACCTATTCCCTGCGCATAGGCGGCGACGTGGTCGAGATAATACGGGAATTAAAGGGAATAAGATGCCATCAGACGGGAGATGACACCATGTCCTGCGCAGACGCTGTTGCAAAGGTATTGGCAATGCCGATATTCGGCTGCAAGTCCAGCGAAAACAGTATGGACGAGAATAAACCGGCATTGGCAGGCGTTTAGTCCGGAAATCATTTTTTTTATATTTCCGATGTTATAATGGACACTTAATGCATGTTTGTTAATCTGTTCATAGGCCGGCCAAGGTGAAAAAGGATAAAAAAAGCGATAACATAATATTCAGCAGAAACAACAGCGAAACTATCAGAAAGATAACCAGGGATAACAGAAACATTGTTGTCTGCGGCATCCAGGGGGTCGGCAAACTTACTGTCACTATTAACGCCGTCGGGGACATGGATGAAGTCTTCTTTCTTGAAAACACCTTCGACTATGACGGCAAGCTGAAAGAAAAGGGTTATAAGAAGTATACGGAGTACATCCTCTCGCTGAAACAGGACATGACTCTCATCTCCAGTTTTACGGACGAGGCTGCGACGCCGCTGTTTGGCGAAGAGAAATCCAAGCATATCTTCGGAATCAGGAAACACAGGGTCGTAGTGGTGGATGGAATTTACGGCAGGAACGACGTTGAGATAGAACACCTGTTAAAACTTCTGGGGAACAAGAATGTGACGGTTATCCTCATAGTGAGGTGTATAAAGTATCTGCACGACCTTATCCGCAAGTTCGACGTTATCGTGGAACTTACTCAGGACGGCGCGCTTCTGCTTGCGACTGAGACGGCGGAAATGATTTGCAAGGTCCTCAAGAACTCCGATGTTACGGATTAATCGCAGACAAGTCTACTCCCCCCCCTTTTAACCTGAGTTCCAGGGCCTTTTGGTAGTCTGAAGCGGCCTGGGACAGCATCCCGCTTCCTTCGTACAGTTCCGCCCTGAGCAGATAGATATTTACGTCGTAAGGGTTGAGTTTCAGGGCCTTTCCGAATTCATCCAACGCTTCCTTCATCCGGCCGTCTTTCCAGAGCGCATAGGCATAATAGTAATGTGACGGAGTGTAAGAGTTATGCCCCACAGCCTTCTCAAGCCGATCCAACGCATCTTTTATACGGCCGGATTTGGCCAGTACCCATCCGAGTTCGGTAATCACCTGAACATTGGAAGGGTTGGAGACAAGGGCCTTTCCGAGTATTCCCTCGGCCTCTGCCGGCTTATTGTCCGCTTCGTACACCCTTGCAAGAAGGAGATAAGGCTTGATGTATTCAGGGTCTTTCGTGATGGCTTTTTTAAGCAGAAGAGCGGCCATATTTAACTTTTTCTCTCTGACGAAACCAGCGGCAAGGTTTGTGTCGGCAACAGCATCGTAGCGTGGCCGATACACGTTTTTCAGCTTCCCGGGCTGCTGATCGCCCATTAACGAGGCAAGATAGTCCATCAGGTCTTCCGCACCAACCAGAGGGAAGCCCGGCAGCACATAAATTACCTTGCTGCCTGATATCACTACGGTGGAGGGAAGGGCCATTACATTGTAGGCCCGGAAGGTCTTCAGTCCGTTGTCCAGCAGTATAGGGAATGTCACTTTCATATCTGAGGCAGACTTCTTTATGGCCTCGATATCCTCTTTCCCCAGTATCTGGTTGTCGGCGTTTATACCGATAATCGACATGCCTTTGTGCCCGTACTTCCGGTGAAGCTCCTCAAACCTCTTGAGGGCTGCGGGTGATTTTGAGCTCCATGTCGACCAGAACAGGATTGCCGTGACCTTGCTTTCCGAATAATCGGAAAGAGAGACTTTCTTTCCATCAGGAGTCAGCAGTGTGAAGGCCTCCGGTTCGGAACCCACCTGGTCAATGGCCAAAGCTGGTCCATTTGCCGTATATAATAATACAGCTAACATGGCGCAAAGCCTCAGCACAAACACTATCGATATCTTATGTCCACAGTACCACACGCAGTCTGCCTCCTCCAGGATCCGGATCTTACAAATTATGGTATTTTACACATTTTAACTAATTCAATACATTTTGGCGGGCCTGTGGGGGCCCTGAAACGGGAATTATCTCGATTGAGGTCGGCACTGTGCCGCAAAAAAAGAGTGCAGCAAAAAAAAGATTGCATGCCTGATAAGACGTGTGCTATATTAACAAATTAGTCTTCATCGTGTGGTATTTGCGCCTTTGTAACTATAGCAGGATGAGGTTTCATTCCGCATCAAACCGGCGCCCAGGGGAGGTCACATGGCGGGCATGGACAACAGCAGGGGAGTGAAGTTGATTGCAATACTGGCTCTCCTGACTGCGTTTTTTTTCGCAGACACCGGCAGCGCGGCCCGGCGGCTGCCCTCGGACGACGAGAATTGCCTTATGTGCCACAGGCACAGAAGGATGGCCCGCATTAATGAAACAGGGAAAAGACTCGATTACCATCTCAGACAGGAAGCCTACGTCTCGTCAATTCACGGCAGGGTCATATGCAGGGGGTGCCACGACTCCATTAGGGAGATACCCCACCGCAATGTAAAGCCTGTGGATTGCAGCAACAACTGCCACCTGAAACCCAGATATTCCAGCGAGACTTTTTCACACAAATGGGCCGTCAAGCTGTTCAACGAGAGCGCACACGCGCCAAAGCCCGGAGAGCCGGAATGGGCCTCAAGGAACAAACCCGATTGCAAGTACTGCCATTACGAACCGTCCTATAAGAGACCTGAAGGTCTTCCCATGAAGGCCTTCGACAGGTGCAAGAACTGCCATGAGGCCGAAGAGGTGGTGCATGCCATAGACCATGTGACTCACCGGTTGAGGGTCAAGACAAGTCGTACTCATGAGGAGATAGTCGATCTCTGCTCGAAAAACTGCCATGAAGACCAAAACCTCATGACCCGCTTCAAGATCGATAAGAAACACATCGCCTCGGTGGATACATACAAGGAGTCGCTGCACTACCGGGTGAACCAGTTCGGTTTCGAGAAGGGAGCCACCTGCATTGACTGCCATGCTCCATCTTCTTTTCATGATATTAGGAAATCTACGGACAACAGGTCCTACCTTTACAAGGATGTCAGGTATAAAGTCTGTCAGCAGGAGAGCTGTCATCCCGGGGCCACGAAAAGGATTGCCTCCATAGACCCGCACATAGCAAAGGGCAAGGGATTAAATCCGTTTATGCATTACCTGGAACTGGGTCTGCTGGTACTGACGGCGTTGAGCCTGATAGCCCTGATAAGCCTTACGCTTCTGGAGTCCTTCGCGCGGTGGAGGAAAGGGGACGCCCTGTTCCTCAGATGGAAGAGGAAGCCGTTGCCGTTGCCTCTTGCCGCGGCGCGGGAAGCGCTTGCAAAAATAAAGGGTAAAGAGTACGATCCCTTGTCCTACCTCGGGACTATAGATAACCTGCACCGGTATGTCCCGGTTGACTATAAGGGGGATTACCGCAGGTTCTCCATCCATATCAGGATAAATCACCTGCTTACAATCATCACCTTCCTGGTAGCCGTAACCACGGGGCTTCCCATCTATTTCCATAATGCCGAATGGGCAAGGGCCGCGAACGCCCTCATTGGCGGTATAGAGGTGTCGAGGATCATCCACAGGATCAATGCAGTGCTGTTCATTCTGAACATGGCGTACCACCTTATCGTGATAGGAGCAGGCACGTTTTCCAGGATCGGCAAGGGCGTGTTCGATTACCGGCGCACCATGTTCCCGACGCTGAAGGACCTGATGGACTTGAAGGACGATCTACTCTATTTCTTCGACCTCAGGGAAACGAGACCGAAGATGGAAAAGTTCGGCTATAAGCAGAAGTTCCACTATTTCGCCCTCATATGGGGAAACAGTTGGCTGGTATTGTCCGGCTTGAGTTTCTGGTTCCCGACGGTGATGGTGCAGTTGCTGCCTTTTCCGGACATCACCTTTAATTTCCTGCGGCTCATACACGCCGAGGAGTCCATACTGGCCACATTGGTCATTGTATTCTGGCACGGGGTCAATGTGCATGTCGTGCCGGGCAGGTTCCCTTTGCAGTGGGTCTTTCTCACTGGGAATGTTTCCAGGGACTACCAGATTGAAGAGCACTTCCTGGAGTATGAGCGGCTGGTGAAAAGCGGCGAGGCCGAGTGCGAGGAGTATAAACTGATAAAAAAGGCGTTGGCTGAAGGCGGAGGCGAAAAGGCATGAGGGAATTTTTCAAAACAAAAAGGTTTGTCATGGCCGGATATGCCGCCATCTTTCTTTTTGCCGTCCTTTTAACCTTTGTCCTTATCCAGACCGTACATTATCAGAAGTCCGTAATCCCGCGCGAGCAAAGACTGGAGGAGAACGTGGATCTGAGGGCACAGCGGGAGGAGGAGTGGAAACAGAGGCATAAGCATTTTCATACGGTAATCGAAGACAGGCTCCTGGCGACTGAAAAGGAATCCACCTGCATAGCCTGTCACGGCGTCCTGCCCCACCTCGACTCGAAAAAAATCCGGGCGCTAAGGAACATGCACACCGAGTACCTGGCCTGCGAGTCCTGCCATCTGCGCATGGAATCGAGAAAAGGGGTGATATTCAAATGGTACAGCCCCGATCCTGTTGAGGCGGGAAATCCGCGTTACGGGACCGCTTACGACGAAAACGGCCTGCTTATAGAGCCGGAAAAGCACGCCAAGATAGTGCCCTTTGTCGAGAACGCTCCCTTTTTGGTATCAGGCAACATCGAAAAGGCCAGGGAGGACTTAAAGAAGGCGGCCGGGCTTCCGCCCCGTGAAAAGAAAGAATTCCTGTCCACTTATCACAATATGATAGAAGTCAAGGCGACCGAATGCAAGGACTGTCATTCCACTAAGGGGTATCTCAACTTCCGGGCCATCGGCTTTTCCGAAAAGAGGGTTCGGGAACTCACGTATCTCGATATAGTCGGAATGCTCGACCATTATGTTATATTTCATCTACCCGGCCTTTTCAGTGCCGAACCAGCCGGAAATAAAAACGGCGGAAAGTGACCGAAGGCATCTGACGCTTATTCGGTCCTGGAATTATTTTTCGGTTACCGGCACCGTGACGCTTATGGCCCCCCTCAACTCCCCGAGCTTATATCCTTCCTTTACTCTGCCGGAGGCATCCTTTTCTCCGGCCGGTTCACCATGGCAGGGAAGGCAAGACTTCTCAATGTAAAGGGGAACCATGTAACGGACCACCTTCACTTTGGCGACCGTTGTCTTTTCAAAATACGGCGTTCCTTTTTTGCTTTTTTCGAACCTCTTGAGAACGGATGCCTCGAATTCATCAGGCTTGTTGTAGTCCATCCGGTATTTCAGGCTCGTCTGTTTTAATCTTATGCCGGACCTCTGGTAGAGCTTCTCGCCTACCCTTGCGCCGAATACGGCTGGATGAAACCCCTTGAAGCCTTTCCCGGGCTCATTGATCTGTTTTTGGGCCTCCTCGATCACTTCTTTGGCCGACTGATGTGCTGCAGACAGGGCCTTGTTGAACGGGTTGTCAGAGGCGGACAATGTCAGCCTGGCGTTCCCTACACGCTCCAGGAATGCCGATGTCACCTGTTTGTCATAGGCTTCAGGCGTAAAGCCCTTATCGCCTTTGGAGGGGTCGTTGATGAGCGACTGGTTTTTTGCAAGAACCGCCCTTCCGGCCACGAGATAATTGGTGATCGCTATGGCAATCGATTTTTCATCCTCCCCGGCAAAACCGACTCCGCAAAACAACACAGACATCATCACAACAAGTGTAAAAAACCGTCCAGGCCTGTTGATATTCATATCGTCCTCCTCACCCCACGCGGAACAGGGTCCAGCCAGCCGTCAAACTTTTTCAAGGGCCTTCACAACGTCTATCATGGATACGATACCCGAGGCATGTCCCTCTTTGTCTACAATGATTATCCTCTTTGTCTTCTTATCAGTAATGATGGCTGTTATTAATTCGCTCAGGGGGGTGCCTTCCAGAGCGGTAACTGCCGGCGAAGTCATTATGTCGGAGGCGATGTTGCCTTCGAATACCCGATCTTTAGATGTCTCAGGCAGTATTGTCCCGCCGAGTCTTTCGACAAGTTTCGGGTCATTGCGTATCTCCTTAAAGATAATGTCCTCTTCCGAGACAACACCTATGACCTTCTTTTCTTTATCCACTACCGCCACCCCGCTTATCCTGTTTGAAACGAGGATGTCGCTTATCCGGGAGATTGGGGTATCATGTTTTACACTGATAATCCTTGTTGTCATAATGTCCTGAGCAGTAACCGTTTCCTTTTCCTCATGTATGATCGGTGGTGCGGAGGGGTGGCGCAGCCTGCCGGTGTCTACAGCGACAATGAACCTTACAAACAACGTATAAAGCATACACCCCACGGCCCATATCCCGATGGATATCACGCCTTCATGCAGTGAAGGTGTATATTCGTATATTTCGCCCAGGGCGTCGGGGATAAAACCCGGGATTATAAGGCCCATCCCCTTCTCGATCCAGATGCCGATAAATACCAGTACGCAGCCGAGGTTAAGGGTCTTGAAATTCATCCTCGTCCATGGGACAAGAAAAATAAAGAATGCAGTAACGTCGAAGGCGATGGCCGTCCAGATAAAAGGGACCAGGTTGTGATGACCGTGCAGGCCCGTAAAGAGATACTGCATCGGCGCAAGGTGAATGGTGTTCGAATAGTATTCCTTGAAGACCTCGGTAAGCATGAGAAACAGGTTCAGGGCCATTGCGTAAACCATAATCTCCGCGATCTTGAAGATAGCCCTGCTCTCTATCTTGAAGTCGGTGAACTTCCTCAGGACCTGAAACAGTATGATCATCAGGGCTGGTCCGGAACAAAAGGCGGACGCCAGGAACCTCGGCGCCAGGATTGAGGCATTCCAGAAGGGCCTTGCGGCCAAGCCGTTGTATACGAAGGCCGTAACCGTGTGTATCCCGACCGCCATCGGGATAGATATCAGGATTAGCGGCAGGGCTATTCTCTTGTCCGGCTCCAGGCCGAAATACCTGTGCGCGCCTATATAAAGCGCAGTGAAGAAATTGAGGAACAGGTAGCTGTTCAGGACCAGCATGTCCCAGGCCAGTATCGACCTCGGGAAATTGAGGGTGCCTATCCCGGGAATCGCATGCCACAGCCTGTCCGGTCTTCCCATGTCGGCGAATACAAAGAGAAGTGCGGCCGTGACCGCGGTAACCGCCAGCAATTCGCCGAGGACCACGATCTTCTTTAACTCCTTGGAGTGGTGCAGATAGGCTGGTATTATAAGTATTACCGCCGCGGCCGCGATCCCGACCAGGAATGTAAAGTTGGAAATATACAGGCCCCATGAGACCTGCTCCCGCATATTGGTGAAGACCAGTCCTTCGTCGAACTGTCTGAGATAAAACCAGACCCCTGCCGCCGCAAACAGAGTGAGAGAACTCATCCATATATAGAAATAACGGCCGCCACTGAAAAGGACATAGAATAATTCCTTCAGGAAGATCTTGATGTATTCCGTGGTTTTATTGTTCATTGTCGTCGCTATCCTAATGAGAAGAAATAATAAAACTTTGATTCAGTGTTTAAGTCCTCCTTCAGTCTGAAGACCCTGAAATTGTCAAGTATGTACCGTATATCGCTCTTGGGGTCGAGGAGATTCCCGAACTTCCGGGCCCCGACTGGGCAGACCTCGACGCAGGCCGTGTATTTGCCCTCTCTGGAACGCTGTATGCAGAAGGTGCATTTCTCAACTACCCCCTTCATCCTCGGGCGGTTGCCGAGATAATGAGTATCCGTATTTATCTCATCCTTGGGAAGCACAGGGTCGTTCCAGTTGAATTTTCTGGCCCTGTAAGGACATGCGGCCATGCAGGTCCTGCATCCGATGCACCAGTTGTAGTCTATGACCACGATGCCGTCGGGCTCTTTCCATGTGGCCTTTACTGGGCATACCTTCACGCATGGGGGGTTCTCACACTGCTGACACTGAACGGGTAAATAGAAATAGCCATCCTCCGGCACTTTGTCGGCGTCATAATACGGTTCGGTTTTTTCGAGATTGAATTCCCCCTTTTTCATCCTCAAGACCCTTATCCAGTGTATCTGGACGTCTCTGGAGGGATTGTTTTCCCCTACGCAGGCGTATACGCACCTGCGGCAGCCGATGCAGCGCGAGAGATCCAACCCGTATCCGAACACGACATTTTCCTGCGGCGGTGTCGCTTTGACTGTAAATGTCTTGCCGTATTTCTTGGAGTATCTGTCTTCGAGTTTTTTCAAAAAACGCTTTATCTCGTCGGGCTTCATCTCCTGGAATTTCTTCTGAAACAAATCATCCCACGTTATCGTTTCCGAGCAGGCCGACAGGGATGCGCCCAGGCCCAGCGCCGAGAGTTTGATAAAGTCCCTTCTGGTCATATCCTTCTTCATTTTCGCCCCCTCAAGGTCTCCGTCGGACGCAAGGGTACGGGCTTCGGGGCCAAGGGCTTGAATCTCGGGCTGTGGGGGTTATGACAGAAGGTGCACAAAAAATACCGCTTCGGACCGTCCCAGTAGCCCGTCCTCTTGCCATGGATCCCAGCCCTCCAGTGTTTATAGATGTTCTCATGGCACTGGCCGCAGAGGCGGTGCAGTTCCATGAAATCGACCTTTTCGCCTCCGGCAAGCTTCAACTTGTCGCGGTCCCCCGCATTGTGACACCCGAAACACCACATCCTGGTTTCTCCGTGACCCTTCAACTGTATTTCCGTATGATACGCCAGGGTCCTTCTTGTGGAATCTGCTTTCATCCCGGCATGGCAGGCTGAACAGGGAAACATTTCGGATGAAAACACCTTCGGAGAGTCAAAGGAATATTCCATATCCGCGCCGCTCACGATCAGGGCTGAGACCGGAAATAGCATTACGGCAAGCACGGTAAGCAATGCAACTCCGACGTGCTTATTGAATCCCTCCATCATGAAGAGGCGCCTCCACTGCTGAATTTGATCAGACATCCGGATAAGTTGTCTGCTGATTATAAGCAAATTAAAAGAGCGATGCAGTGACTTTAGTTACAATTATCCATAATTTGAGAGTAATGTCAACACCGGACACCAATCGTCCAATGCCGCCGCTTTGGCCCTGGTTACTTTTCGGTTACCGGCACCGTGACGCTTATGTCACCCCTTAACTCACCGAGTTTATAGCCTTCCTTTACTTTTCCGGTTATATCTTTTTCACCGGCCGGTTCACCGTGGCAGGGAAGACAGGATTTCTCAATGAAAAGAGGGACCATGTAACGCCGAATAATAACTATAGACTTTCTTTAATTTTCATTCACGACCTCCTGAGTTCAGACAGCTCAGTCTTCAGTTCAAGCAAGATGCGCCTTAATTCAGCCTCGTGGCCTTTTTCCTGCGCAGCAAGGACCGCAAAGAGATTCCGTGATCTGTCACTGACCGCCTTTGCGCCGGCATTTGTATAAGATTCATATGCCTCAGTCTCCTTGGGTATGGCCAGGACCACCACCTGTATCATTTCTTCAATAGCATCGATCTTTGTTTTCATGCATCGTTCCTCCTGATGGCTATGCGGATTGGTTTTTAAGGCCATAATATCTTTCCGCCGTTGTATGCAATAAACATCGCTACCGGGACCTGTGCAAAAACAAGGGCGGTGTATACCAGTGATCCAATGTCGTGTTGTGCGGAAATGTCCGGAATAAGGAGCCGTAACATTATGGCGCTTATGCCCATTAGTAAAAGCAGGCTTGAAAGAATAAGCTTGTTTCTGAAGATAGAGGTCATGGTCATCTCGTAATTCAACCACCAACTTAACATGCCTGAACCCGCGGCCGGAAAGGCAGAGAGTGTTGCGCACACGAGCGCATAAAATGCGGCATTCTCGAATGAACCGATTTTGGAGATTATAAACATGCACTGCATCAGCGCGGCAAAAGAGAAGAGTCCTATTGGAAAATGAACCGTAACCGGATGCGGGTGGAATTTTCCGTACAACTCCCTGAGATTCCCTTTCAGATTAGGCGATACAGGCGTATCTTCCTCTACGCTTCCGATCTGGGAAACCCTTGTCAACACCTCTTCTCCGTGCGGTGCGAGCGGGAGAAAGTCCGTCAGGTCTTCTCCGGCAGAGTGGCGTGCCATATGAGAGCCTCCCTTCCACTTGTTGCTGCCCGACATGTCATATATTTTGCCTTTGTAAAGCACATAGGCCGAGCGTCCGTCCTTTCCATTGTACTGCCCCAATTCGTCTTTTTTCATTTGCCTCTCCCTGATCCATTTTGGCGAGTTAAGCTGCGTTGCCATGCATTTAAAATACTACTATCTGATAAAGTTGTTGTCAAACATATTGTTCAAGTATGTCAATTATCAGGCCACCTTTTCCGCTGAAGGGTGAGGGAGCCCCGCCGGCCGTTTTTGACTCTTTTAAAAGTCCTTCAATAAAATAGACCGACTGGCCTGTAGCGTTGACCCCGAATCTTGGATATAATACTATTATTCTTAGTAGGAGGATGATATGAAAACAATGTCATTACGCTGGTTGTGTACGGTTGTCCTGGTTTTAACGGCATTTGTCGTTTTGTTTGCCTTTGGCCCTGAGGCCGGGGCGGCGGGACTGACTAAGATAGCGGACAATGTCTACTCTTATGTGGACACGCGCCAAAGCGCACCGCCCAACAGCTTCGGAGCTAACGCCGGCATAATTATAGGCAAAAAAGGAGTAGTTGTCGTGGATACCCTGATATCGGCGAAGCAGGCCAGGAAATTCATCAAGGACATCGGGGCCGTGACCGGCAAGCCGATAAAATACGTGATTAACACCCACGGCCACCTGGACCACACCTTCGGCAACTACGAGTTCGCCAAACGCGGAGCGATAATTATCGCCCAGAAGAACTGTCTTTTAAACATGAAAAAGCATAGCGAGTCCGCGCTCAAAAATGCCAAGAATTTCGGCCTCACCCTGAAAGACATGAAGGGGACGAAGATTGCCTACCCGACGCTGACCTTTACTGAAGGGATGGAAATCGACCTTGGCGATCAAATGGTCGAGCTTGTCAATACTGGATATACACACACTGACGACAGCATCATGGTCTACCTGCCGGCGAGCAAGGTCCTTTTCACCGGAGACGTGCTTTTTACGAGCTACCATCCTTTTTTGGGTGAAGGCGATATCCCGGGATGGACAAGGGGGCTGGACAATATAATGAAGATGGACGTCAATAAGATAATCCCCGGACATGGTCCGTTATCAAGCAAGAAGGATGTCGAGGACATGAAGAACTACCTTCTTGCCTTTGACGCCAAGGCGACGGAACTTGCCGTCAGTGCCAAGTCGAATGACGCCCCATATATCGCCTCCGAACTCCTGAAAGCGCTTCCGCAGAGGCCTGAAGGCGCCGGACTGGTGCTTTGGAATATTCAGAAAAAGTATTTAAAGAAATAGCGCAAAGAGTAAAGGGGGGGGGCCTCCAAGCTGCTCGTTGAGCATAGAATATTTCCCCGTTAGACGTATTCATTCCATTTGCGGTGTTAACCGACAAGTGAGTATTAACATATTAATGGGTTGTGTCACTTCTATTTTTAAAAGAAGCTCATTTCTGCTACACTTATTTTGTCGCTTAATAACATTGTTGACCCTAAATATTGACTGTAGGAGGGTTTATATGCCAACTATCTCGATGTTCTTCGGTATCATCATCAGAATGTTTTACCGTGACAACAAGCAACATAACCTTCCACATATCCACGCTGAATACCAAGGCGACGTTGCAGTCTTCTCAATTATGGACGGAAGTATTCTTGACGGTTCGTTCCCAAATTCCAAGCGGAAACTGGTTGAAGCCTGGATTGAGATTCACCGCGATGACCTGATTGCCGACTGGCAGCTTGCAGTTGAGGGCGCAACAGTTTTCAAAATAAAAGGACTGGAATAATGAGAAATATCAAAACTATTCTTGCTAATGATAATTGGACGCTTGATGTTGCTTTTGATGACGGCATTGAGCGGCGATTTGATTTAAAACCATTGCTTGACTGTGAAGCGTTCGAACCACTGCGTAATCTCAATGTGTTCAAGACAATACGCAACTGTGGCTACTTTGTAGAGTGGATAAATGAGATAGACCTTAGCGCTGACACATTATATCTGGACGGAGTATCTTTGAGAAAAGAGGGAACAGAGACCGTTTAATGCGGAGATGCAGTGAATACGTGCGATTGTCCAACCAGTCGTTCCAACTCAACAGCAACCATGGCAAGAAAGAAATTGTACCGCTTGATAGATGAGGTGGAAGAGTCTCACGAGGCAATACATATTTCAGGGAAACGTAGTAATGCAGTGATGGTTTCTGAAAGCGATTGGAGTGCTATTCAGGAAACGCTTTATCTGTTTTCGCTTCCGGGGATGGGCGAATCAATACGCAAGGGCTTGAAAACACCGGTCGAAAAATGCTCGAAGGACCTCCGCTGGTGACATGGAGGATTATATATACCAAACAAGCCCAAAAAGACGCAAAGAAAATCTCCGTTTCAGGATTGCGCCCTCAAGCAGAGCAGTTGCTTAAGCTATTAGAAAAAAATCCTTATAAGGACTGTCCGCCTTTCAAGAAACTGGTCGGTGATTTGGGAGGCGCATATTCCAGACGCATAAATATACAGCAGCGAATTGTCTATGAGATTCTGGATGAAATAAAAACAGTCAAAGCAATACGCATGTGGACGCTCTATGAATAGATGCCTGCTGACAAATCACTTGTGCCTACTCTGCCTCACAGTTCAAACGTCAGAATCACTTGACGCCGGAAAAAGATTAAAGAACGTGCGGGCCTATTCAATGTAACAAGTCTCATGACTTTCCGGCCGACCGCAGGACCTCCAGCAGTCTGTCTATATCATCATCAGTATGGGCCGCAGTCACGGTGAACCGTATCCTCGGGACCTTTACAGTCGGCGGCCTGATGGCCGGGGCATAGATGCCGTTTTCCATAAGATACTCTGAAAACTTCAGCGTGTTTGCTATATCGTCGCCGTAGGAGCTGAATCCCGGATAGGGCGGGATGACCGGGATGATGGGACTTTCGCTTCCGGTTGTGCTGAATCCCAAACCCTTTATTCCTTGATACAGTCTTTCCCTGTTTGTCCATAAACGGCGGACAAGCCCGTCATCATTGCGAACAATCTCCAGCGCGGCCAGTGATGCGGCCAAGACACATGCAGGGAGGGCTGTTGAAAAGATAAAACTCCTGCCCGTGTTTATCAGCCATTCGATTACATTGCGGTCTCCCGCAACAAAGCCACCAAACGACCCAAACGCCTTGGAAAAGGTCCCCATCTGGATTATCCGTGAAGAAGGTTCCAGTCCAAAATGCCTTAAGACGCCGTATCCTCCGCCGAGGACGCCTGTACCGTGCGCATCGTCAATGTAAAGAAGGGCATCATGACAAAGACAAAGTTCGTGAATCTCCCTTAGTGGCGCTATGTCTCCATCCATGCTGAAGACGCTTTCGGTAATTACCATCTTTGGGCCTCTTTCGTCCTGCATCAATTCCGAAAGGCGCGTTGTATCCCTGTGAGGATAAATTATCTTTTTGGCCCTGCTTAACCTGCATCCGTCAATAATGCTTGCATGGTTCAGTTCATCGCTAAATATGACGGTATCCTGTCCGGCAATTGCCGGGATCGTCCCGGTGTTTGCCGCATATCCTGAATTAAACACGAGCGCAGACCCCGTCCCCTTGAACGCCGCGATTTCCCTCTCCAGTTTGCCGTGCAGCATGGTCCCGCCGGACAGCAGCCGGGAGGAGCCTGCTCCGAAGCCATAAGAATCAACGGCCTGTTTCGCAGCCGTCATAATGGAATTATTGAAACAGAGCCCCAGATAATCGTTTGAGGAGAAGTTCAGATATTCACCGGCCCCTATAAGAATCTTCGTCCCTGCGCCCTCTCCTTCAGTCCGGGCATGACGGTCTGTAATTATTCTTACAGTATTTCTTTGCCTTAGGTTGTTTAATCTCTCCCTGAACATCCATTCTCCATGAGGTCGACACAATATATTGTGGTCAATTTGGGCATGACACCACAAAATACATTAAACCTATTAATTTTATGTTTTTCCCTTGACATCAAGGTGTTTAAGCACATATTATTATCTTGTGGAAAAAAGTGGATTAAAGTGGAGGAGAGATAACAAATAATGACCTCCTTTTCCGGAAAGTATTATTACACATTGGATCCCAAGGGACGAATCATCGTGCCTGCTCCTTTGCGCGAACTTATTTATAAGAAATACGACACAGCAAAACTATATATCACAAACGCGGCCTTTGACAAGTGTCTTGAGATTTATCCCCAGGCCGAATGGTCAAGACTCGAAGAAAAGATAGGCAGCCTGCCCAGGACCGATGATGCGGTTGCGTATTTCCTGCGCAGGGTGGTCGCGTCGGCCATGGAATGTGAGATGGACAAACAGGGGAGACTGCTTATTCCTTACGAACATAGACAGGACGCCGGGATAAGTGCGGATGTAGTCCTTGTCGGACAGTTAGACAAAATAGAGATCTGGGACAAGTCCGCGTGGACCGAGGTTTGCGACCCTGCAAGGGTCGATGTGAAGGCTTACAAGTCGGCACTGGCGGCCTACGGGTTATGAAAAATGGGCGGGTACACATGCCCGTCTTGCTTGAGGAGACCATGGAGATGCTGGCGGTGAAGGAAAACGGGACATACCTTGATGCCACGGTCGGACTGGGAGGGCACTCAGAGAAGGTGCTGGGCCTCCTGGGAGAAGCGGGCAGGCTTGTCGGCATTGACAGGGATGAGGACGCGCTCCGGGTTGCCGAAGAGCGGCTCGGAGATTTGCGGGTCAATCTCAGGCGCGCCGCCTTTTCTGAAATGGACGGGATACTTTCATCTCTCGGCATAAAGGCGCTGGACGGCGTGCTGTTTGACCTGGGCCTGTCCATGCTCCAGTTGAAAGACTTATCAAGGGGTTTCAGCTTCATGTCAGATGACAGGCTGGACATGAGGATGGACGTGTCCCAATCACTGAGCGCATGGCATGTCGTCAACAAATATTCTGAAAAGAAGCTTGAGGCAATACTGAGAGAGTACGGAGAGGAACGTTCGGCCGGCAGGATCGCCAGGTCAATAATTGAACGCCGGAGGAAGTCTCCTATAAATACCTGCTCCGAACTCGCCGGTCTTGTGGAGGGTGTTTACGGGGGCAGGGGGCGGATACACCCGGCCACAAGGACGTTTCAGGCCCTCCGGATCGAGGTCAACAGGGAACTGGACGAACTCAGGGAAGGGTTGGCCGCCGCCGCCGGCAGTTTGAGGGCAGGCGGCAGGCTGTGCGTCATCTCTTACCATTCGCTTGAGGACAGGATAGTGAAGAATTTTATCAGGGACTCTTCAAGGGCAGGCCTTATGCGGCAGCTCACCAAAAAACCGATATGCGCGGGCGTCCGGGAGACGAGGGCCAACCCCTCATCAAGGAGCGCGAAGCTGAGGGGGGCTGAAAAGGTATGAGACACAAGAGGGAGAGCGCCCTTGTATGGCTGTTTAAAAGGATGCTGGTGCTGCTGGTGATATTGTCCGTGTTCGCGGTCGTCTGGCTCAGGTCCGGTGTCGTATCCCTTGAATACAGTCTTAGCTCCCTGCAAAAGGAGAAGGCCGGGCTCATGAAGGAAAACAAGCTGCTTGCGGCCGATAGGGCGAACCTTATGTCTTTTGAGCGGTTTGAGAAGACTGCTGACGAAGGTTTTGTCGTTCCCGACAGGATGAAGGTCGTATACGTGAGAAAGGCGGATGACAAGACCCCGCGCACGGTAGCGTTAAACAGCGGGGAGAGTTATCTTTCACCCGCGAGACTCCTGAAAAAGATCATGGATTAAGGAGAAAAATGAGGGGACGGGCGCTGATACTCGGCATTGCTGTAACCTGCGCTTACATTGCGGTTGTCACCCGTCTCGTTGACGTTATGCTGATCAGTCACAACTGGTATGCGGCCAGGGCGCTGGACCAGCAGGTGAAAAAACAAGAGATCCCGGTCAAGCGCGGCATCATCATGGACAGGAGGGGAAGGGAACTTGCCGTGAATATAGATACGGAATCCGTTTACTGTAACCCCTCGGAGATAACCTCCCCCACGACGGTTGCGTCCGCCCTTTCCAGAGGTCTGAATAAAAATCCGGATGTAATACTGGCCAAGCTCACACCAAACAGGAAATTTACATGGCTTGAGAGAAAGGCGGACGTTGAATACGTCGACAAAGTCAGGGCCCTGAAGGTAAAGGGCGTGGGGTTTCAGTCGGAATCCAAAAGACTCTACCCCAGAGGGAAGCTGGCCTCGCAAATCCTGGGTTATGTAGACATTGACAACAACGGTCTGGAAGGAGTTGAACGGACATATGACAAGAAGCTCACCTCACTTTCCGAGGCGGTAAGGGTGGTGAAGGACGCCAGGGGTAATGTCCTGTCGGACGGCCAGCAAAGGGAGATAAAGGGCAATAATGTAAGGCTCACGATAGATGAAGGCCTGCAGTACATAATGGAAAAGAACCTCGACAGTGCGATGACCTCCCGACAGGCTGCGGCTGCCGTGGGGATAATGATGGACCCTCATACCGGGGAGATTTTCGCCATGGCGGTCAGGCCGACCTATGACCCTAACAATCCGGCGGACTTCAGGCCGTCGCTGAGGAGAAACAGGGCCATCACCGATGTGTTTGAACCGGGATCCACTTTCAAGATAATCGTCGGCACTGCCGCACTGGAAGAGAAGGTCGTAAAACCTGAAACAAGGTTTGACTGCAGCGCAGGGTACATAGAGATCGGGGGCGGCAAAATAAATGACGCCCACAGGCACGGAGTGCTGACCTTTCAGGAGGTCATACAGAAATCCTCCAACGTCGGGACAATACAGATAGCGCTGAAACTCGGAAGGAACAGGGTTTATGAGTACCTTAAACGGTTCGGTTTCGGAGACAGGACGGGTATTGACCTGGCAGGAGAGGTGTCGGGTCTGGTCAGGAAGCCCAATCACTGGTCCGGCATGTCCATCGGGGCCATAGCCATAGGACAGGAGGTGGCTGTCACGCCCCTTCAGATAGTCAGGGCTTATTCAGCTATTGCCAATGGGGGATATCTTGTGCGTCCGCACATAGTATCGGAGGTGATGTCTCCCGACGGTCAGGTTGTCTACAAGCCGGAACTCATGAAGAAAAAAATACTCTCTGAAGGGACTGTCAGGGTATTTCGTGATATGCTCAAGACCGTTACTGAAGAGGGCGGAACAGCGATCGACGCGGCCGTGGACGGCAACCAGGTAGCGGGCAAGACAGGGACTGCGCAGCAGATAGATCCGGGGACGAGGCGGTACTCAAAGGATAAGTACGTAAGCTCCTTTGTAGGTTTCGTGCCGGCCGACAATCCCAAACTTGCAATGATAATAGTGGTATACGAGCCCAAGGGCGAGATTTACGGAGGCATTGTCGCCGGCCCTGTCTTCAGGAAGACGGCGAGTGAGGCCTTGTCATACATGAGCGTGCCCAGGGACGACGCAAGGGAAAAGGGTCTGCAGGTAGTCTCATCCCTTCAGCAACCTGACGCAGGGGTGAAATGAAGATCAGTGAGATATTGAGAAAAGACTTTGAGGTCCGGGGAGACCCCGAAACCATAGCGGGGGAACCGGTTTATGATTCCAGGCAGGTCGTTGCCGGCGGGATATTTACGGCACTAAAAGGTGAAAACCTTGACGGCCGGGATTTTATAGAGGCCGCAATGGAGAAGGGCGCGGCGGCTATAGTATACGGAAAGGACACAGAGGGCATAGAGAAGCTCAGGGATAAATATCCGGAGGCAGTCCTGATTGGCGTAAAAGATGAAAGAGACGCCATGGCGTATATCTCCGACGCATATTACGGCAGGCCTTCCGAGGCCCTGACCATGGTCGGCATCACCGGCACAAACGGCAAGACGACAACCTCGTATATCATCAGGGCGATACTGGAAAGATGGGGCAGAAACACAGGACTCATAGGCACAATAACCTATCTGATCAAGGATGCCTCATTTGATGCCCTGCACACAACTCCCGAAGCCCCTGACCTGCAGAAACTGATCAGGGAGATGGCGGACGCCGGATGCAGCCACGTGGTAATGGAGGTTTCCTCTCATGCCCTTGCGCAGAAGAGGGTTGATTACACTCGTTTCAAGGTCGCCGTCTTTACGAATCTTACCAGGGACCATCTGGATTTCCACGGCAGCATGGAAGAATATTACATAACCAAGGAGAGGCTCTTCACAGAACTCCTGAGCGCAGGCGGTTCGGCGGTGATAAATACCGACGACCCTTACGGAAAGAGGCTTGCAGAAGGTCTGGCCGCCTCTGCAAAGGACATAAACGTACTGACCTTTTCCGTTAACGACCCCCATTCAGATATCAGGGCTATGGATATCAGGACCGATTTTGACGGCATATCCTTCAGAATCCATGCCTGCGGACACGGATATGATGAGCTTGCCGGGTTGGAGATAAGGTCTCCGCTGATAGGCGGCGTCAATGTCTACAACACGCTTTCAGCGCTTTGCTCGGCATTTGCAATGAATATACCAAGCAACATAATAAAGGAGGGAATCGAGATGGCGGCATTAGTCAAGGGCAGATTTGAAAAGGTTGACGTGGGACAGGACTTCCTCGCCGTAGTTGATTACGCACATACTGAGGACGCGCTTGAGGGGTTGCTCATGACGGCCCGGCAGTTGCTTGAGGCCTATCGTTTCGCAGCCGGCACTGAGAAGATGTTCAGGGCCAAGAGGCGGCAGTTTGACATGGCCGATGAGTCAAAAGGCGGCAAGATAATAACGGTCTTCGGCTGCGGCGGGAACCGGGACAGGGGCAAGCGCTCCAAGATGGGCCGCATTGCCGCCCAGTTAAGCGATTTCGTGATCATAACCTCGGACAACCCCAGAAACGAGGACCCCAAGAGCATAATAAGGGAAATAGAAAAGGGCATAGAGGGCGACAATTACATTGTTATTCCCGACAGAAACGTCGCCATAGGTATGGCAGTGGAACTCGCTTCCGCCGGTGACATTGTCCTGATTGCGGGCAAGGGACACGAGGAATATCAGGAAATACGCGGTATGCGCCGCAGCTTCAGCGACAGGACTGCGCTTGAAAACGCCATAAGACGCACGATCAGCAGGCCTGCCTTTGGAGGGGGCACCAATCTGACGGGAGCCGAAGCAAGCAGATGCTGAACCTCGAAGCCATTCTGAAGGCCTCGGGCGGACGAGAGATTTGTGCCGGGGCAACCAGCTTCTCAGGCATATCAATTGATTCAAGGACCATAAGGGAAGGGGAGCTTTTTGTGGCGCTGAAGGGCGAGAGGTTTGACGGCCACGACTTTCTGGAAGATGCCCTTGGAAAGGGGGCCGGGGTTATTATGAATCGCGATGCGTTATGCGCAAAAGACCGTGATGGTTTAACAGGAGGCTTGCGTATTACGGACCGTGAATCGGGCCGTACGATAATTGCAGTAGAGGACACCCTGAGGGCGCTGCACGATATCGCGCGGTATCTCAGGGTAGGGTTCAAAGGCCATGTGCTGGGTGTCGTCGGCAGCAACGGGAAGACCACTACCAAGGAAATGCTCTCCGCTGTCGTGGGCACCCGGATGAAGACCCTTAAGACCGCCGGAAACTTCAACAATAATATAGGCATGCCCCTCTCCATGACGCGGCTTGAGTCCGACACGGAGGCCATGGTCCTTGAAATGGGCGCCAACAGGCCCGGAGACATCGGTGAACTGTGCGGGATCGCACTGCCGGATATTGGTGTTGTCACGAACATAGGGTCCGAGCATCTTGCCGGTTTCGGATCAATGGATAAGGTCAGGGAATCCGAACTGGAGATACTGCCTTATGTAAAAAAGATAGTCCTGAACGCCGACGACCGCTTCCTGCTGGAGGGGATAGGTCCGGCTTACGGAAATGAAAGGATCACCTTCGGCATTGAAAAGGAAGACGCCGACATAGTGGCCGGGGACATAGCCTTTATAGAGGACGGGACAAGGTTTCTTCTCAGTACGCCAGCGGGAGAAACGGTTGTGAACTCACGGCTGCACGGCCTGTTTAATGTATATAATTCTCTCGCCGCCGCAGCTGCAGCGTCCGCGATGGGTTTCCACACCGACGACATAAAGTCCGGCCTGGAGTCCTTCGTGGGTGTTGATATGAGATTCCGGATAAAAAATATCGGCGGCATAACCCTATTGGATGACGTCTACAATGCAAACCCGTCCTCTATGGAGGCCTCAATAAAGGAACTGATAAGGCTTTTTAATGCGCGCACCGGCGAAGGCGCTGTATGTCACGAAAACGCCAGGGCCATAGCAGTGCTTGGAGACATGCTTGAACTTGGTCAATACGAAGTGGATGAACACAGAAAGCTCGGCAGGCTGTTGTCGTCTATCCCTGTGGAGATATTCATAGGGGTAGGGCCCCTGATGAAAAATGCAGTGCAGGAATATGGGAAGGCCGGCATCTGGGTCCAGTCTCCGCTCAGGGCCGCTGAAGCCCTGGAAGGGCTTTTGAGGGACGGGGACATCATACTTGTCAAGGGTTCCAGGGGAATGCGGATGGAAAAGGTGCATGAACTGATGGGTAAAGGGGGACGCGCCAATGCTGTATGAAATCTACTTCTGGTTTCATAATGATTTTTCTCCGCTAAATGTATTTCGCTACATAACATTCAGGAGCGCCCTGGCAGCCCTTACTGCCCTGCTGGTCACCTTCATGACGGCCCCGGCCATTATGGGCCTGCTCAGGAAGATCAGCATGACCCAGCAGATAAGGGACGATGGACCCATGACGCATTTGTCCAAGGCAGGCACACCCACTATGGGCGGCATTATCATTCATCTTTCCATATGCGTTTCCATGCTGGTATGCGGTAATTTCAGGAGCGTATACATCTGGGTGATACTGATCTCGCTTGTCGGCTTCGGGCTTATAGGGTTTATCGACGATTACCTGAAGGCGGTGAAGAAGGACCCCAGGGGCCTGCCGGCGGCATACAAGTTCGGCGCACAGATCGCGGCCGCCCTTGTTCTGAGCCTGTTTCTGTACACGAACCCTCACGACCCCTATAATACGGTCCTCAGTATACCGTTTTTCAAGAAATGGCTCTTTGACCTGGGCCTTTTTTACATACCCTTTTCCATTTTTGTCATAGTGGGCTCTTCCAACGCTGTGAACCTGACGGACGGCATTGACGGCCTGGCCATAGGTCTTGTGGCTATAGCAGCCTTTGCCAACGGCGCGCTGGTGTACCTGTCCGGACATGCCCAGTTTGCACGCTATTTGCAGGTGCTCTACCTGCCGGGCATAGGGGAATTGACGGTGTTCTGCGGTGCGTTGCTCGGGGCCGGTCTGGGCTTCCTCTGGTACAATTCCTTTCCAGCAGAGGTCTTCATGGGTGATGTCGGCTCTCTGGGACTTGGGGGCGCGCTGGGCACACTGGCTGTGGTTACGAAACACGAAATAGTGCTTGCCGTTGTAGGCGGCATATTCGTTATAGAGACCATCTCGGTGGTAATGCAGGTTTTGTCTTTCAGGTTAACAGGCCGGCGCATATTCAAAATGGCCCCGATACATCACCACTTCGAACTGAAGGGGTGGCCGGAGCCGAAGGTCATAGTCAGGTTCTGGATTGCAGGGCTGATACTTGCACTTTTCAGCCTAGCTACATTAAAGTTGAGGTGATATATGAAACTGCTCAGGTTGACAGGTCGCAGGCTTTTAGATGTATCCGGGAAGCGGTTGTGTCTTGTTGCATTGATATTTTTTCCGGTCCTGTTCTGCGCTTATTCTTCCGTAAGCGCGGATGATATTTCAGCTGCGGCGGCCATAGTCATAGACGCCAAGGCAGACAGGATACTCTATGCCAAGAACCCTAATCTAAAGGTGCCGCCTGCCAGTACAACCAAGCTTGTTACTGCTATGGTCGTCCTGGACAAGCTTGACCCTGACAAGGAAATCATTGTCGGGGAAGGGGCTGCTCATACTCCATCGGTGCCTCCAAGGCTCAGGCCCGGAGAGCGTCTTACGGTCAGGGCCCTGTTGAACCTGGCCCTGATGAGGTCCATAAACGGCGCAGCCGTGGCCCTGGCCGAGGCGGCGGCCGGTTCGGAGAAGGACTTTACCAACCTTATGAATGCAAAGGCGGCCTCAATCGGAGCTGAAAGTACGCACTTTGTCAATGCCAGCGGACTGCCGGCTCCGGGCCAGTACATAACGGCCCACGACCTGGCCAAGGTCATGAAGGCCTCCATCCAGTATCCTCTTATCAAGGAGATAGTCAACACAAGGGTCAAGAACGTCTATACCATGGGCGGCAGACAGATGTTCCTGAAAAACACAAATCTGCTCTTATGGGATGAAGACGACATGATAGGCGGCAAGACCGGTTATACGCGGGCCGCCCGCCACTGTTTTGTCTGTGCCTCCGACAAGGGGGACACTACAATGATAAGCGTGGTCCTCGGAGAGGCTGTCCGGGACAATCTGTGGGAGGACTCCAAGACCCTCCTTGCAAAGGGCAGTGATGTCCTGGAAAACAAGGCGGAGCCGATGATCTCTCTGACCACGGATGAAACCGGTCCTGTGGTATTTGCCTCTTACAAAAAATCTTCAGGCAAAAAGCGCCTGAAGGCCAACGGTCACAAGGCCGTGAAAAAGGCAAAGCTGAAGGAACGAAAAATTGAGGCAAAGGCGGTAAAGGCATCCCGGCACAGTCACAGGTCCGGAAAGTCCGCGAGGAAGGCCTCAAAGGGGCTTTCCGCCGGGAACCAGTCATCAACGGACAGGGTCGTGAGCCGGAGAGCGTCGTGACTGGTTTTGATGGGAAGCGGGTGGTTGTGGTTGGTCTCGCAAGGAGCGGGGTCGCCGCGGCGCACGCCCTTTTGCGGCTCGGCGCAACCGTGACCGTCAACGACAGGAAGGAAGCGGGAGAACTCAGGGATTTTATAACGGCACTTGACCCGGGAGTGACGGTTGTTGTCGGGGGGCACCCGGCGGAATTATTAGACAGCGCCGACATAATAGTGGTCAGTCCGGGAGTGCCCACCCATATCGGGCCCCTCAGGAGGGCATCCGGCAAGGGCGTAAAGATTATAGGGGAACTGGAACTGGCCTATACAATAAGCAGGGCCATCCATAGTGAGAAAAGGACCGATAAGGGTGAAACGGGTATACTCGCCATAACCGGAACGAACGGCAAGTCAACGACGACCATGCTGGTGTACGAAATGCTCCGTAATTCCGGCAATAGCGTGATTGTCGGCGGCAATATAGGGGCCGCGCTCACGGGCCGGATGTTCAGGCCTGAGGAGGAGATGGTCCTGCCGGACTTTATAGTGGCCGAAGTCTCAAGCTTTCAGCTTGAAACCATAGACACCTTCAGGCCGCAGGCGGCGGCAATATTGAATATTACGCCGGACCATCTTGACCGTTACGGCTCCATGCCGGACTATATAGCCGCCAAATGCGGCATATTTTTAAATCAGACCAAAGACGACCACCTTATACTGAATGCCGACGACCCCCTGACGGAAGAAATCTTAAAGAGGCTCCAGGCAAATGGCAAAAAAGCACAGGGACTCCCTCATCTGCATTATTTCAGCAGGCAAAGGCAGGTTGAGGGCGCATATTTAATGGGGGGCGCTGTTCATTTCAATACGCCCTTCACAACACCCGGCTTTTGTCTGGACCCGGCGAACTTCAGAATCAAGGGGTTGCACAATGTTGAAAATGCGATGACCGCCGCCCTGCTTGCACTGTCGGTCGGATGTAGTCAGGCGGCAGTGGAAAAAACCATTATCGAATTCCCGGGACTTGAACACAGACTGGAGCCGGTGCGGGAGATCGGCGGAGTAAGGTATATCAATGATTCAAAAGGCACGAACACAGGCGCTGTCATGAAATCCCTGGAGGGCTTCAGCGAACCGGTGATACTCATTGCAGGCGGCCGGGACAAGGATGGGGATTTTTCCCTGCTTGCGCCCCTTGTGAAGGACGGGGTCAAGGCGCTCATCCTTATCGGGGAAGCGGCAGACAAGATTGCAAGGGCCCTGGACGGCAGCACCTTGATATTCAGGGAAGAGGGACTTGACGGCGCTGTGTTGAAGGCGCATGCGCTGGCCCTGGCGGGTGATGTTGTGCTGCTTTCCCCGGCCTGCGCCAGTTTCGATATGTTCAGGGACTTCGAGCACAGGGGGAGATGTTTCAAAGAGGCGGTAATGAGGTTGTGAGATGAAAAAGCGGTATGACAGCTGGATACTCATAATAGTGGGCCTGCTTATAATCCTGGGGCTCATGGCGGTATACAGTTCCACTTCAGTTATTTCGCCGGATATTGCGGGGAAGGTCAAGGCCCCGTATACGCAGTTCGGCTACCTCAAAAAACAGTTATTCACCGTTCTGCTGGGACTGTTTACAATGCTGCTGGCATATAAGGTCCCTCTCCGGTTCATCAGAAAGGCTGCCGTCCCACTGCTCGTGCTTGCGTTGTTTTGCCTTTTGCTTGTCTTTACCGGCATGGGCATAACCGTCAACGGGGCCAGGAGGTGGATAAGGATATGGCCTTCTTCTTTTCAGCCGTCCGAAATGGTCAAGCTCTGCATGGTGGTCTTTATGGCGTGGTACATGAGCCTGGATTATTTCAAGGAAAACAATTTCAAGACCTTCATGATTCCCATAGCCGTAATGGCTTTTTTCCAGGTCATATTACTCAAACAACCTGACTTCGGGGCTGTCATGAGCCTTGCCCTGCTGACCATGAGCATGCTTTTTTTGTCCGGAGTCAAACTCAGGTATCTCATGTCCCTGTCTCTCCTTGCGATACCGGTTATTGTCAAGCTTGTTTCCGAACCATACAGGATGAAGAGGATCGTCGCCTTCATAGACCCCTGGAAAGATGCCAGGGGCGGCGGTTTTCAACTGGTGCAGTCCTTCATCGCCCTCGGCAGCGGAGGACTCAGGGGGGTGGGACTCGGGGAAGGCAAGCAGAAGCTGGCCTTCCTGCCGGAGATACATACTGATTTTATCTTTGCCATGATAGGGGAGGAACTGGGGTTTATCGGCGCATTTTTTGTGATCGTTCTTTTCCTCGTACTTTTTTTCAGGGGCATGAATATAGCTCAGGAAAGGTCCGACGACACGTTTTCCTATTATCTGGCCTTTGGAATCACCATGATGATCGGGGTGCAGGCTGCCGTCAATTTTTTTGTCGTAACCGGAATGGCCCCTACAAAGGGCCTGCCGCTGCCCTTTATAAGTTATGGCGGCTCCTCGCTGATAGTGAATATGACGGCCGTGGGCCTATTGCTTAACGTTTCCGGTTCCGGTCCTGTTCGGGAAATGACATCCCCGGATGAGGAATCCAGGGAACCTCTTCCGGTGTCACGGACATTTCCGTCTTCAACCGACCGTCTGAGAAGGCCGGTGTGGTCTGCTTACAGACGTTATGGACACGGCGTCTTACGGCACAAGAGACTGCCGGGCCCCGGGCGATGAAGATAATAATCGCCGGCGGGGGCACAGGGGGGCACCTTTTCCCCGGACTTGCCGTGGCCGAGGAGTTCCTCCACAGGTCGGAGGCGACCGACCGGCCAATGAGGAAAAACGACATAGTCTTCGTCGGCACCGAGCGTGGTATCGAGGCCCGAGCAGTCCCGAGAGAGGCCTATCCTCTAAAGCTGGTCCGCGCCAGGGGCATGGCGGGCAAGTCTCCGGCTGAAAAGGTCAAGGCAGGCCTTGTAATGTTTGCGACCCTTTATGACTCCTTCAGGATACTCAAACAGGTGCGGCCCGACATAGTTATAGGTGTCGGAGGATATGCCTCCGCCGGCATGGTTGCAGCAGCCCATTTAAAGGGGATACCTACCATGGTGTTGGAGCAGAACTCCGTGCCCGGATTTGCAAACAGGTCCCTCGGCAGGTTTGTTGACGCCGTGGCCGTGACTTACCAGGAGAGCATTTCCTTTTTCCCGCCCGAAAAGACCTACCTGACCGGCAATCCGGTCAGAAAGAAGATACTGTCCCCGGACTATGATACCGCCTACTCTGTTTTTCCGCTCCAAAAGGGTATGTTCACAGTGTTCGTCTTCGGCGGCAGCCTGGGCGCCAAAAGCATAAACCGCGCCATGACGGACGCATTGCATTACCTTCTGGATCTGAGGCAAAATATCCAGTTTCTGCACCAGACGGGCGAGCGGGACCACGAGGCTGTCAAGGAGGCCTATCGCGGGATGGGGTTTACAGGCATTGTAGCGCCTTTCATAGACAGGATGGCGGAGGCATATGCCCTGGCGGACATTGTGGTCTGCAGGGCGGGGGCCACTACCCTGTCGGAGGTAACGGCCATCGGCAAGCCGGCAGTGCTTATACCTTATCCCTTCGCGGCTTCCAACCACCAGGAACACAATGCCGGAAAGCTGGAAGACATGGGAGCGGCCAAGACCATACGCGACAGGGAGTTAAGCGGAGAGGTCCTCGCAGAGACTATAAGAGAATTATACTCCAATGAACGGCGCAGGAAAGAAATGCAAAAGGCGGCAGTCGCCTTTGGCAGGGTGGACGCGGCTGAAAAGGTCGTGGACATCGCACTGAGTCTGATGAAAAAATAGAGGAGGGACCTTGTTTACGAAATACAAGATAGTCCATTTTGTCGGTATAGGCGGGGTCGGAATGAGCGGCATCGCCGAGGTGCTGCATAATCTGGGCTATGAGGTCACCGGCTCCGACGTTAAGGAGTCCGACACCACGCGCAGGCTGCGCGGTCTCGGTATGAAGATATACATCGGACACGCCGCCTCCAACCTTGGGTACGCCCATGTGGTCGTGATTTCATCGGCTGTTTCGCGTGAAAACCCGGAGGTCATCGAGGCCTGGAAGAAGTCGGTCCCGGTGATACCGAGGGCTGAGATGCTGGCCGAACTTGGAAGGCTGAAATACGGGATACTTATAGCCGGGGCCCACGGCAAGACCTCCACCACGTCCCTTGTGGCGACAATCCTCGGGGAGGGCGGCCTGGACCCTACAGTGGTTATCGGCGGCAGGCTTAACTCCATGGGCACGAATGCCAAGCTGGGACAGGGCGACTTCCTCGTGGCCGAGGCGGATGAGAGCGACGGGTCATTCCTGAAACTGAACCCAACCATTGCCGTCATAACCAATATAGACAGGGAACACATGGATTTTTTCAGGGACATGGACGTCCTGAAACAGGCCTTCCTGTTATTCATTAACAAGATACCCTTTTACGGCACCGCCGTTGTCTGCATCGAGAACCCCTATATACGGGACCTCCTGCCTGCTATTGAGCGGAGGGTTATCACTTACGGCCTGTCGGATGCGGCTGACATGTACGCAAGGGATATCCGTCATTCCGGCGTCAGGATGGAATTCGAGGCCGTCTTGAAGGGCGAGTCTCTCGGCAGGTTCACAGTGCCGATACCCGGAGTCCATAATGTCCTGAACAGTCTGGCGGCCATAATCGTAGGGCTGGAACTTGAACTGACGGTTGAGGTGATTGCCTCCGCGCTTAATTCCTTCGGCGGCATTCACAGGAGGTTTGAACTGAAGGGTGAGGCGCGCGGGGTCGTCGTATTTGACGACTACGGACACCATCCGTCCGAGATCAGGGCGACCCTGAAGGCCGCGAAGGGTTGTTTCAGCGACCGCAGGCTGATTGTCCTGTTTCAGCCCCACCGCTATTCAAGGACTGCGGACCTGATGAATGATTTTGCAGGGAGCTTCGGCGATGCCGACAGGCTTTATCTCCTTCCCATATATCCGGCCGGAGAAAGCCCGATCCCGGGGGTCTCTTCTGAAATGCTTGCTCAAAGGATCGAGGGGGCCGGAAAGGGACATGCAAGATATGTCCCGGACAGAAAGGAGATGGCCGCGCTTGTCCTGTCTGAACTTGGATCCGGCGATGTGCTTATCACCCTCGGGGCCGGCGACATATACAGGCTGGGCGAAGAGATACTGGAAGGCCTGAAGAAGTAGGGTCCGGTCTGTTGCTGCGGCATTGGAGATATTTTAGGTTCCCTGATAAAATACGGCGATAAAAAGGCATACTGGAGCGATTGATTATGATTACGGACAAACGCATCGGCGTCCTGGCAGGCGGCAGTTCGGCAGAGCGCGAGGTCTCACTGAAGACCGGCAACGCCGTATTCAGGGCCCTCTGTGCGCGCGGTTATAATGCGGTCTTTGTTGACGCGGCCGGCGATCTCTGCTCATCCCTGAAGGCCGAGGGGGTCCAGATCGCCTTTATCGCCCTTCACGGCGGACACGGTGAAAACGGCTCGGTCCAGGGACTCCTTGAGACAATGGGCATCCCGTATACCGGCTCCGGTGTCCTGGCCTCGGCCCTTGCCATGGACAAGATAGCTTCCAAAAAGATGTTCCTGTACCATAACCTTCCGGTCGCCCCGTTTACAGTCATTGAAAAGGGGGCGACTAAAAAAGACGCCCCGCTTGCGATGTTTGATTTTCCCTGGGTCATCAAGCCTTCAAATGAGGGTTCAAGCGTGGGCGTCAGCATCGTGAAGGGGGCGCATGAGGTCTCCGCAGCAGTGTACAAGGCCTTTTCTTACGGCGACAGGCTTCTTGTGGAGAAGTATATCAGGGGCAGAGAGATAAATATCGGCGTCCTCGGGGGCAGGTCCCTCGGCGGGGTCGAGATAAGGCCGTCCCTGGAATTTTACAGTTACGAGGCAAAATATACGGCCGGTTTGACCCAATATATCCAGCCGCCCGAGATTGACGACAGGGATTACGATACACTGAAGGCAGCGGCGGTCACGGCCCACCTGGCGCTGGGGTGCGGCGGCGCCACCCGCGTGGACTTCATACTGGATGACAATCATACGCCTTTCATACTTGAGGTGAACACCATACCTGGGATGACCGAAACAAGCCTCCTCCCCAAGATAGCTGCGGCTGCCGGTCTGGATTTCCCGGCCCTTGTGGAAGAGATACTCGGGTTGACAGTAAAAGGTCCAGGAGCCGCCTGATGCATATGTCTATTGAAATCGGTAAGAGGTGATTGACCTTTATGCGCGTCAGGAACATAAGGAGCATAAAAAGAAACAGGGAGAGAAAGAAGAATTTCTATCTTTTCTTCGTAATATTCCTTATCTTTGGCTCGGTGTTGTCCCTGTTTTTCTTATTGAAGCACTATCCCAAGGTGCGGGAAATCGTCGTCAGCGGCAACAGACACGTGAAAAAGGAGGAGGTAAAGGCATTCCTCGGGACCGTGCCGGGCGATCCCCTTTTCAGCGTCTCCGGCAAGGTGTTGTTTGAGAGACTAAGGAAGTCGCCGTGGATCAGGGATGCGGTCATTCGACGGGACCCTTCCGGCAGCCTGCTTGTGTTGGTGATCGAAGAAACTCCGGCGGCAATCCTGAATTATGCCTCTACCCCATATCTGGTGGCCGACGACGGCACAGTCCTGGAACAGCTGAAGGGAGGGACTTTTTTTCTACCGATTATAAAGGACATTGATCCGTATAAAAACGTGAACACATTTAAGTCGGCCGTCGCATTAGTCAAACTGCTCAGGGACAGGGAAATCACAGCTTATGAAGGGGTTGTTCAGATTTATGGCCAGAGGCCGGAAGACCTGACCCTCAGGGTGGACAACGTATCCATCAGGATCGGGGCGGGAGACTATGAAAAGAAGCTTGAGCGGATGCTTTTTGTAAGGGAAGAGATACAAAAGAGGGGGATAAACGTGGAGTCCATTGACCTCAGGTTCATGAACAAGGTCGTGGTAAGGCAGATTAACCATGCTATTACGGATATGGAGCGTTAACAGGTGGCCTTGCCCGACAAGAAGAGAAAGCGCGGCAGGGTAATTGTCGGACTGGACGTAGGCACTACCAAGATATGCGCCATAGCAGGAGAGGTGTCCGAGGAAGGCATAACCGTCCTTGCAATGGGTTCGCACCCTTCCACGGGTCTGAGAAAAGGCGTTGTCATAGATATAGAGGCCACTGCCAATTCCATAAAGAAGGCGGTCTCCGGAGTAAGGGAACAGCTCGGCATTCCCGTAAATGAAGTATACGTAGGCATTGCCGGCAGCCATATAAAGAGCATAGGCAGTTACGGCGCGGTCGGCATAAAGGGCAAGGATGTTACACCCGAGGACGTTGACAGGGCCATAGACTCGGCCGGCGCGGTTTATGTGCCGCTGGACAGGGAGATACTGCATGTCCTGCCCACGGACTTCATACTGGACGGACAGGGCGGTATCAAGGACCCTGTAGGCATGGCCGGCGTAAGGCTGGAGGTGCAGGTCCATATAGTCACGGGCGCGGTCGCCTCGGTGCAGAATCTGATAAAGTGCTGCGAGAGGGCCGACCTCAAGGTGCTGGACATTGTGCTTCAGCCGCTGGCTTCTTCGGAGGCGACGCTTACGGCCGATGAGCGGGACATGGGGGTCGCCCTGGTGGACATAGGCGGAGGGACCACGGACATAGCGGTTTACAAGGACGGCTGGCTGAGGCACACCTCTGTCCTGGGCATAGGCGGCAACCATTTCACCAACGATGTCTCGGTCGGCTTGAGACTGCCCTTCAACGAGGCCGAAAGGGTCAAGAAAAAATACGGCACTGTCCTGCAGTCCGACCTGAACGACGGCACGGACATGGATGTGGTGGGCATAGACGGGCAGGTCCGGGGGATACCGAGGAAATACCTCGGAGAGATAATAAGGCCCAGGTGTGATGAACTGCTGGAGTTGATAAGACAGGAGATAAACGTTTCTCCGGGCTACGACGTGGGCGTATCGGAGGTAGTGTTGACAGGCGGCGCTTCCCTGTTGTCCGGACTGGACAGAATGGCCGAGGCGGTCTTTTCCCTGCCTGTGAGGATAGGCTACCTGCATCGTGTGGAAGGGATCAGGGGCGAATTGAACCATCCGATGTATGCCACGGCGATAGGTCTGCTTCTGTATGAGGCGGCATCAATGATGCCGGACGAGAGGAACGGGTTTTCTTCGGACCTGTTTGCCAAGATAGTTGACAAGATGACGGGCTGGTTCAGGAGGATAGTTGGAAACGGTTGAAGAAACGTCGAGCGGATTTGGTGAAAACTGGTACAATAACGGGTCGGTATTTTTCATGAATGTTTCCGAGGGAGGTCCAAATGTTTGAGATAGAGGATGTCGGCAGGCTGGTCGCCAAGATTAAGGTCGTGGGCGTGGGCGGAGGCGGAGGCAACGCCATAAACAGCATGATAGCCGCGAACCTCTTTGGCGTGGAATTCATCGCCGTCAATACCGACAGCCAGCACCTGGACGCCTCCCTTGCATCCACGAAGGTACAGATCGGTAATGCCCTGACAAGGGGGCTCGGCGCAGGTTCCAATCCGGTCATCGGCAGGCAGGCCGCCCTTGACGATAAAGACGCCCTGATAGGCTGTATCGAGGGCGCCGACATGGTCTTCATAACAGCGGGAATGGGCGGCGGAACAGGCACCGGAGCAGCGCCGGTGATTGCAAATATAGCGAAGGAACTGGGCGTTCTCACGGTCGGCGTAGTGACAAGGCCGTTTTATTACGAGGGCCGGAAGCGGGCCATGAACGGAGAGGACGGCATCCGGGAACTCAAGAAGCTCGTGGACACCCTTATCGTTATCCCAAACGACCGTATACACCTGGTTGTTGAAAAAGGAACGCCCCTGCTCAAGTCCTTTTCCATTGCCAATGATGTGCTCAGGCAGGCCATACAGGGCATCTCCGACCTTATCCTCGTTCCCGGTCTCATCAACCTGGACTTTGCGGACGTCAAGGCGGTCATGGAGAATTCGGGAAGGGCCGTAATAGGCATGGGGACGGGCTCGGGCGAGGGCAGCGCCTTTGAGGCCGCAAAGAGGGCGATCTCCAATCCACTCCTGGAGGAGTCCTCCATAGAGGGGGCCAAGGGCATTTTAATCAATATTACCGGGGGCATGAACCTGTCCCTGGATGCAATCCAGGAGGCCGCCTCACTTATCCATGAAGCGGCCCATGACGACGCCAACATCATTCTCGGCGCCGTTATAAATCCTGATATGGAAGAAGACGTGAGGGTAACGGTTATCGCCACGGGACTGGAAGAGACTTTGGAGAAGACGGAACTTCCGCAGATAAAGAAGTGGGCTCCCACCAAGGAGCCGATAAGGCTGAAGGGGTCGGGGAAGGTGCTTGCCAAGAGTTTTGATATGGGCTCAGGTATACCTGAAAAGAGGTTTGAAGCAGGGCAGGGGGATATACTACGCCCAAATCAGGACAGTCCGATTGACCGTTCGCAGACCCCGTCTCAGGAGGTTCTTCAGGAGGCGGCCTCAGGAGAACAGAAGGATGTCAAGGGTGTGCAGCAGCCGGTTGAGGATGTCTACGACATACCCACATTCCTGAGAAAGCAGACTTAGAGGAGCATTAGATGAATTCAGCGGCGGTTGTTTCGAAACTATAAAGTCAACTATTTAATCACCGTCCCGCTGTTGTTTCCAAAGTAATAGGGGATGTGTCCTATTAATGCACACACCCAGTGACTGTAGCAGCTGGCTCTTGCCCGCCTACTAACCTATGCAACCACTTCTTTTTCTATGGCCTTCTGCACGAGTTGATTTAAGGATATCCCTTTCATAGCCGCCTTCACCGCCGCTTTCCTGTGAATTTCGGGGGATACTCGGACATTGAAACTGCCCCTGAATGGTTTCTTAGGCGCTCTCTTCATTGTCTTGCAATGTTCGAGATAGTCGTCCACAGCATCATAAAAAGCTTTTTTTAACTCTTTCACCGTTTGTCCTTCATAGGTCACAAGAGCGTCTATCCCTTCAAGCTTGCCGTGAAAAACCTCATCTTCCTCACTGTACCGCACAGAGCCGACATATCCATTATGGGTCATAATGTCTTTCATATTATTTCAAAACCTCCTTATCTCTTAATCTCTGCTCAATCAAGTCCAATAGGTATCGTTTCATGATCGGTGAAGGATGCGGTTTATGCAGCTTGATTTCATCGCCGGTTCGAGCATTGTAAAAAGTAATCCTTGACCCAGCCGTCTTCCCGGCCTTCTCCTCCTCATATCCGAAAGATGAAAGCAACCGCCTTAATTCGTCAAAAGTAAAATCCTTGGGTTTCGATAGAAATCTTTTTACGAGTTTAGCGTTTTTACTCATGTTTTATTCTATCAATCGGCGTTCAATTATGCAACTAAATATAGTTACTACAGGGAGACGACTATCTCCCTGATCTCCCCGCCGATTTGGAGTGCAAAGGAGATAAGGCGGCACGTATCTAACGGCTAATGAGGGATGCATCCCCTATTATTTAGTTCCTCCGGTCGACGCTGACTATTTATGTCCAATCCTAAACCGTATTTTGAAATAACTTTAAAATCTGTTGTATTATTACACTCACCAAGTTATGATTACCGGTCAAATGAAACAGAGCAGACTATCTCTATCTATAATCATATCTTTTTTCATATTTTTTGCCCTTATCATCGCTTACGGCGGGCAAAGTATATTTGAAGTCGTCCTGATTCTTACCTCTTTTATTATCCTTATGCTTTTTATTTACAAACTGGAGGCCCGTAAGACCGCAGAACTCATTGCAGCCCAGAAGGCCATAATATTCGCTCTTGCGAGCCTGGCCGAATGGAGAGACTCGGAAACAGGAAACCACCTTGAAAGGACCAGGAACTACGGGGTGCTGCTGGCCCGGCGTTTGCGCAACATAAATAAGTATGCCGGGACCATAACCGACGAGTTCATTGAGGACCTTTACATTGCCGCGCCGCTGCACGATATAGGAAAAGTCGGCATCCGGGACTCGGTGCTTTTGAAGGAGGGGAAGCTTACGGATGAGGAATTCGATGAGATAAAGAAACACGTGCTCATAGGCAAGGACATTTTAGACAATATCATAGATAAATTCAGTATTAATAAAAATTTCCTGATAATGAGCAGAGACATAGCCTGTTATCATCATGAAAAATTCATCGGCGGCGGATATCCCGAGGGCCTGAAGGGAGAAGCTATTCCACTTGTTGCAAGGATATACTCCTTATGTGACGCCTATGATGCCATAAGATCCAAGAGGCCTTACAAGGAACCAATTTCTCATGAAAAGACCATTGAAATCATCTCTGCCGAGAGCGGGAAACACTTTGACCCTGATGTTGTAAATGCCTTTATCGAGGGTGAAAAGGAGTTCATGGAGGTATACGAAACTTACAGGTTATTTGTTGAATCCGGCAGTGAGGCCCTGCATATGACGGACATAAAGAAGATGACAATAGAGTGGAATCCGGACCTGTCTGTGGGTGTGGAATTCATAGACCACCAGCATCAGGAACTTTTTGACAGGATCAACCGTCTGCTTAAGAGCATACTTCAGGGCCAGGGCAGGGAAGAGGTAAATGAGGTCATAAAATTTCTTGAAAACTACGTTGTGATGCATTTCGGGGAGGAGGAGAAATATATGCTTAATTACGCCTACCCTGATTATGCCTCCCACCTGAGTCAGCATGTCCGGTTTATGAAGAATCTGGCGGCACTGAAGGGAAAGGTCGGGACACAGGGGGTCTCATCCTCTTTGCTTCTTGAGCTCAACCGGCAGGTGGTGGAATGGCTGATTAACCATATCAGCATTGTAGACAAGGCCCTGGGAACTTTTCTCAAGGACAGGCCGGGCAAAACGTAGCAGTGCTGGTCAGGCATACGATGAAATTTGCACTTTGACAGGTCTTTCAAGTATCTTAATAACCCAAACAGCAACAGCGGTTTCTGCCGTGTTATATAGCCGGAGTGGCGGAATTGGCAGACGCAAGGGACTTAAAATCCCTCGGTCTTCGGGCTGTACGAGTTCGAGTCTCGTCTCCGGCACTTGCAAACAAAGGGTTTAGCTGATTATAGGCTAAACCCTTTTTCTTTGGTCGGCGACTGGTCGGCGACTGGTAGGACGTGGTTTTGATTTCCTGTACACTAAATGCACAGTTGAATCTGCTGCATCTCTGAGAGGTTCCATCATAACATGTGTATAAAATTCAGTGGCTTGAATGGATTTATGGCCCAAATATTTTTGAATCGTCCTCAGGTTTATATTCGTGTTCAACATATGAGTCGCTATTGAGTGGCGAAGTGTGTGTGGTGTAATTTTCTTGTCGATGCCGGCTCTTGCCGAGGCCTTCTTTATTGAAGAAAGGATAGTGTAAGATCAATTCTGTAAATATGAAACAGGGTATAATCCTCAAGGGGTTAGCACAAATCTCTCAAAGAGAGAAAAGGAGGATCATACCCATGAAGAAGAGTTTATCAAAGAAGGCGAAA
>Ga0315281_10000438_pt1 | contig 57721 bp, 41 predicted proteins | sample YL17G07_0_MG_FD_204540 | JGI IMG/M metagenome (GOLD analysis project Ga0315281, IMG submission 204540) | Sediment microbial communities from Yellowstone Lake, YNP, Wyoming, USA - YL17G07_0 | ecosystem: Environmental > Aquatic > Freshwater > Lake > Sediment | place: USA: Wyoming | collected...
GGCACGAGCTCAAGTGCGATCCCGCGTATCTGCCCAAGGTGCTCGCCAAGGCGTACAAGCATCCCGTTTGGGAGGAGCGGGCGAAAACGTGCTTCTCCTGCGGGTCCTGCAACCAGGTCTGCCCGACGTGCTACTGCTTCAACGTGCAGGACGATGTGAACTGGGACCTCCAGACGGGCCGGCGCGAGCGCGAGTGGGACGGCTGCCTGCTGGACGGGTTCACGAAGGTCGCGCCCGCGCACGAGTTCCGCAAGCCGCGGGCCGACCGGTTCCGGCACCGGCTGTATCGCAAGGCCGTGTACGTGCCGCAAAAGATCGGCGGCCAGATCGCCTGCGTGGGCTGCGGACGCTGCATCGGCGCGTGCCTGCCGGACATCGCGAATCCCGTGAGCGTCTACAACCGGCTGATCGATGATTTGGGAATCGGGTAACGGGAAAGGATTGATGACGGATGATTGACAATTGATGATTGCCGGAATCTGAGAGCGGCTTCCTCATAATCAATCATCAATAATCGATAATCAATAATCAATTCCTTTAGGAGCTTGACGGATGTGTCAGTGTTGTGCGGAAAAGAAAGATGTTTATCTGCCGCAGTTGGCGACGGTCGAAGACATCAGCCAGATGAACGTCACCGAGAAATATCTGCGGCTCGCGATGGACGACGGCCCGTTTGACTTCACGCCCGGCCAGTTCGTGGAGGTCTCGGTCGCCGGCATCGGCGAGGCCCCCATCACGATCAGCTCGTCGCCGACCGCCGGAGACAGCTTTGAGCTGGTGGTGCGCAAGATCGGTCGGGTCAGCGGCGCCATCCACAATCTCCAGCGCGGCAGCAAGGTGGGGATTCGCGGCCCGCTCGGCAAGGGCGTCTATCCGGTGGAGGAGGCCAAAGGCAAGAACGTGGTCTTCATCTGCGGCGGTATCGGCATGGTGCCCCAGCGGTCGTTCATCAATTACGTGCTCGACAACCGCGGCGACTACGGCGACGTGGTCATCCTCCAGGGGACCAAGTCCTACGACCTGCGGCTGTTCACCTCGGAGATCGAGACCTGGAGCAAGCGCGGCGACGTGCAGATGCTCGAAACGCTCGATGAAGGCGATGCCCGGTGGAAGGGCAACGTCGGCGTCGTGACCAAACTTGTCTCCAAGATCGAGACCGACCTGAAGTCGGCGAAGATCCTGGTCTGCGGCCCGCCGATCATGTACAAGTTCGTGCTGATGGCCCTGGCGGAGCAGGATGTGCCGCACGAGAACATCTTCCTGAACCTCGAACGAAAAATGAAGTGCGGCGTCGGCAAGTGCGGACACTGCCAGATCAACAGCGCGTACGTCTGCATGTCCGGCCCCGTGTTCCGATATTCTGATTTGGCTTCTCTGCCGGAGGCGATTTAACCATGGCGAAACCCAAAATTGCGATATTCGATTTTGCCTGCTGCGAAGGTTGTCAGCTCCAGATCGTCAACCTCGAAGAGGAGATTCTCGGTCTGCTCGGCGGGGCGGACGTCGTGGAGTGGCGCGAGGCGCTGAGTGAAAAGAGCGACGAGTACGACATCGCCATCATCGAAGGGTCGATCACCCGCATGGAAGATGAGGAGCGTCTCAAGCGCATCCGCGGCTGTGCCAAAGTGCTGATCGCCCTCGGCGCCTGTGCGACGATCGGCGGCGTCAACAAGCTCAAGAACAACTTCGAGGACCTCGAGGAGGTCAAGAAGTGCGTCTATGGCAAGGCCGCCGGCAAGCCGCACCTGCGCACGGGCCGGACCAAGGCCATCGATGAAGTTGTTCGGGTGGACTACCGCGTGCACGGCTGCCCCATCGACAAAAAGGAATTCACGTACATCGTGCGGTCCCTGCTGATGGGCAAGACGCCGGAGATACCCGAGTATCCCGTCTGTGTCGAGTGCAAGGCGAACGGCAATCCGTGCCTGTGGCAATACGACCAGGTGTGCCTCGGCCCGATTATCCGTGCCGGCTGCGGGGCGCGGTGCCCGTCGAACGGGTTCCGCTGCTTCGGCTGCCGGGGCTACGTCGATAACCCGAACGTCGATGCGGCCAAAGATGTCATCACCCGCTACGGCCTGAACCTCGACGACCTGAAGACCAAGATGGTTCTCTTTGGAAGCAGACAGGAGCCGACAATCTATGAGTAACCGCACCGTCAATATAAACGTCCACCACGTTACCCGTCTGGAAGGACACGGCAACATTGTCCTCAACGCCAAGAACGGCAAGATCGAGAAGCTCGAATGGCAGGTGCCGGAGGCCCCCCGCTTCTTCGAAGCCATGGTCCGGGGGCGCAGCTATGAAGACATCCAGACCATCGTGAGCCGCATCTGCGGCATCTGCTCGATCAGCCACTCGCTGGCGGCGACCAAGGGCGTGGAGAACGCCATGGGCATCGAGGTCTCCGAGCAGACCGACAAGATTCGCTTGCTCATGCACTTCTCGGAGCAGTTGCAGAGCCACGTGCTGCACGTCGGCTATCTCGCGGCTCCCGACTTCTTCGGAGTCCCATCGGTCGTGCCGCTGGTGGCGAAGGCTCCCGACGCGGTCAAGACCATCATCGGGCTGCATCGCCTGGCGAACGAATGGTCGGACCTCGTCGCCGGCCGGACGACGCATCCGGTAACGCTGCGGCCGGGCGGCATGACGAAGATCCCCACCGCCAAGCAGCTTCGCGAATTGCAGGACCGGCTCAAGAAGAGCCTAAGCGACCTGAAGGTCGTGGCCGAGGTGGTCCTCTCCGTTGCGGGCAATATCCCCAACTTCGAGCGGCAGACCGAATACGTCTCGCTCAAGCAGGACAACCCCCCCACGTACACGTTCTATCATGGGGAGATTACCTCGACCGATTATGACGGCACCGTGCCGATCAACGCCTGGAAGACCGTGGCCAATGAGTACGTGAACGATCAGTCCACGGCGAAATGGACCAAGTGGCACCGCGACTCGTATGCCGTCGGTGCCCTGGCGCGGTTCAACAACAATGGTGACCTTCTGTCGCCGACTGCCAAGACCGTGGCGAAAATGTTCGGACTCAAGATGGGCTGCTGCAATCCCTACATGAATACGGTGGCCCAGCTCGCCGAGGCAGTCCACGTGGCGGAAAAGGCCATCGAGCTGATCGATGAGCTTCTGACCAGAGGACTCAAGCCCGAGACGGTCAGCGTCGGTCCGAGGGCCGGCAAGGCCAGCGGCGCCGTCGAGGCCCCGCGCGGCATCCTCTTTCACGAGTATGAGTTCGACCGCAAGGGCAACTGCATGGGCGCGGACATCTGCATCCCGACCAACCAGAACCACGCCAACATCCAGGAAGATTTCGAGAAGCTGGTGCCGGAGATTCTGGACGAGCCCGAGGATGCCATCCGCCTGAAACTGGAGATGCTCGTGCGGTCCTATGACCCGTGTGTTTCGTGCTCGACGCACATGCTGGACGTCCAGTTCCGATGATTTACGATTTACAATTTACGATTTATGATTGGGAGGCAGAACTTCACCAGCTCGGTTTGTTCAGCCGGCGCGATTCTGTTCCGTGTGCGAGCCCAAATAGTAAATAGTCAATCGTAAATAGTAAACTCATGAAGAAGCCTACGGTCGTGCTCGGTCTCGGCAACCCCTTGATGGGGGATGAGGGTATCGGTGTCTACCTCATCGAGCGGCTGGCGGAATCCGCCGCGGAGTACCCGTCGGTTGACTTCATCGATGCCGGGACCGGGGGTCTGTCGGTTCTGCATCATATCGAGGGTCGCCGCAAGGCCATTATGATCGATTGTGCCTTCATGGAGGAGCCGCCGGGTACGATCAGGCGATTTACGCCCGAGGAGGTCCGCAGCACGAAGGTGCTCGCCCATCAGTCTCTGCACGAAGCGGACCTCATGCGGATCATCGCGATGGCCCGGCAGCTCGACCAGGCTCCCGAACAGATTGTCATTTTCGGGATTCAGCCGGAGCGGATCGAGCCCGGCCAATCGCTGAGCCGAACGCTGATGGATAGGATTGACGAGTACGCCCTCGTGATCCTCCGCGAATTGGAGGCGTAAGGTGCGAGGGGGAGAATCCTCAGTCGCTATTCGTCATCCTGAGCCGCAGGCGAAGGATCTGGCCCACGAATGAGAGATTGCTCACACTCGTAGCCCAGATCCTTCACTCCGCTTCGCTGCGTTCAGGATGACAACGCGTAGGCACCTTCGAGGCCGCCCCGCGGGGCTGTCGGATTTCGGTGTTTCCGTTTGCTTCCGATATTGTATACTATGACAGTCATCACAACAAAGTGGGGTCCAAACGCCATCCGTCGCGTTTGGGGGCCCTTGACACTCTTAGGGTTGCCAAAGGAGAAGAGATGGCAAAAGGCAAGATTCTAATCATTGACGATGATCCTGATATCACCGAAGCGATGACAGTTGTCCTGGAGAACCGCGGGTATGAGGTTCGCGGCGCCCGCGACGGCACGGAAGGCATGGAGCAGTTGAATCAGGCCCGGCCGGACCTGATTATCCTCGATGTCATGCTGAGGACCTCGCAGGAGGGCTTCGAGCTGTCGAGAGAGCTCAAGCAGAATCCGAAGTACAAGGACATCCCCATCCTCATGCTGACGGCCGTCAAGCAGAAGACGGGGCTCGATTTCAAGGCCGAGGCCGGCGACCAATCCTGGCTCCCTGTGGAAGAGTTCCTGGATAAGCCGGTCAAACCGAATGTACTTCTGGAGAAGGTCGAAGACCTCCTGTCCGGCCGCGAGAAGTGAAACATTGGGATGACCGACCTACGATTTCCCATTTGGAAGCAGGATTCCACAAGCCCGGTCTGTTGGCGCGGTCCCGTCTCGTGTGCGAGGTCAAATAGTAAATAGTCAATTGTAAATAGTAAATTCCGTATGGAAAACCTTCTCAAGAGCACCAGCCTCATTCAGCGGGCGTACTGGCTCATCCGGCTACGCTGGGTGGCCATAGCTACGCTGGCGGTGACCACCTTTGTCGCCGGCGAGCTCCTGAACGTGTCCCTTCCCGCTTCGACCCTGTACACCATCGCGGCCCTGCTGGTGGTCTACAACTTCATCCTCTACGATCTGCTGCGGTACTGGACGTGGGATGGCAAGGAGCCGTCGCCGACCCGGGTGGGGCGGATTCTCACGTTTCAGATCGCCGCCGACCTGTTCATCTTGGCGACCATCCTGCATTTCTCGGGGGGCATCGAGAACCCCTTCTCGTTTTTCTTTGTGTTTCACATGATTATCGCCAGCATCCTGCGGCCGAAATTGCAGAGCTACCTGCAGGCAACCCTGGCGGTGATTCTGTTTGGGGGCCTTGCCATTCTGGAGGGCACAGGGGTCCTTCACCACCATGACCTGACCGGCTTCACCGGGCGCGGCCTCTATGATGACCGGATCTTCATCCTGGGCTTTCTCTTTGTGTTCATCGTCACCCTGTATCTGGTGGTCTATATGACCACGTCCATCAGCGAGCAGCTCCGCACGCAGCAGGATGACCTGGAAAAGGCCAACTCTCTGCTTCAGGAGAAGGACCAGGTCAAGAACCAGTACGTTCTGCGGGTCACTCACGACATCAAAGGCCATTTGGCGGCGATCGAGAGCTGCCTGGAGGTCGTCGCCAATGGGATGCTGGGACCGCTCAACGAGAGACAGAAGGATATGGTGGAGCGGGCCTATCGCCGGACGACCAAATGCATGGCCTTCATCACGGCCCTGCTGAAACTGACCCGCATGAAGCTGAGCGGGCACCTGGAGATGGAGCGCTTCTCGTTGAGAAGCTGTATTGTCAACTCCCTGGCGTCGGTGCAGAGCCGGGCCCAGGCGAAATCGATCGCCCTGCACCATCAAATCGATCCGGCCGTCGATGAAATCTTCGGGGAGGCCGTGCTGATCGAAGAGACCATCACCAACATGCTCTTTAACTCGGTCAAGTACACGCCGGAGGGCGGGCGAGTGGGCCTGGACGTCAGACAGGACGGCTCCTTTGTCCAGGTCCAGATCACCGACACGGGCATTGGAATCCCGGAGGCGGAGCTGACGCGCATCTTCGAGGAATTCTATCGGGCCGAGAACGCCCGGGCCGTCGAGCGGGACGGGACCGGCCTCGGGCTGGCGTTCGCCAAGCAGGTCGTCGAGAGGCATGGCGGTCGGATCTGGGTCGAGAACAATCCCACCGGAGGCAGCACGTTCACCTTCACCTTGCCGAGCCACCCCAGCGAGCCAAGTTCGTAGCCCCGTCTGGTCACACAGCAATTTCCGCCACAGCGTGACCTTTTCCCCTTGACTTTCAGGACCGAAGGCCGATAAAATTGCTGTCTGGTGTCGCTGCTATCTGCTGTCAATGAACACACGGGGTTCCGGCCCCGTTAAATTGGTCAGACTGCGCATAGCCGATCTGCTTCGACCTGCAAACACAAAGGAGAATGGCAATGAAAAGGCTCGCGTTTCTCACGGTGGGTTTGATTCTGCTTGTATCCGGCTCTTCTTGGACTGCGGAGACCCCGCGGGAGGCGTGGGCGGCACCGAGCGACGGGACAGGCCCCAATGATAGTGCGGTGGAGTATGTGCTGGCCGCCGAAGGGGCCGAGGTTGACAGAGGCACCATTCTCTTCGAGTACTATTGGGGCGCTAGCGGGTCCGTCACCCTGCTGGCCAACCTGCCCACCTTCCCGGACTACCCGGATGACAGGCAATGGCGTACGAGTTTTGAAGGTCCGACCGACTGGAGTGACAACTATGGCACCTACGTACGAGGTTACCTCTATCCCCCTGGGACGGGCAATTATACCTTCTGGATCGCCAGCGACGACCAGAGTGAGCTGTGGCTGAGCACGGACGAGAGCCCTGCCCATGTGGTGCAGATTGCGAGTGTGCCGGGTTGGACACCGCCCCGCGATTTCGACAACACGGGCGGCGGACTCGGCGGGCCTCAACAGAAATCTACCCCCATCCCGCTGACGGCCGGCAAGAGGTACTACATTGAAGCCTTGCAGGCCGAAGGTATTGGTGGCGACAATCTGGCCGTGGCCTGGCAGGGGCCGGGCATTGCGCCGCGAACCATCATTGCGGGCAAGTATTTGGCCCCTGTGGTTGGGCCGCAAGACGTGATCGATCCGAATCTCATCGGCTGGTGGAAGCTGCAAGACGGTTCGGGCGAGACTGTAAACGATTCATCCGGTCACGACAAGCACGGCACGATCTACCACAGTGGGGGTGGCCTCGGCCCCAACGGAGCCGTCTGGGTCAGCGACCCCGAACGTGGCACAGTCCTGAGCTTCGATGGAGATGATGTCACCGGCGCTTACGCCGATGCCGGAACCATTCCGGCCATGGACCTCGCCAGCGGCTTCACCTGGGCCTTCTGGGCCAAGCAGGATGCGGGCCAATCGACCGCTGTGCCGGGTGGGGGTAATGATGTCATGCTGGGCAACCGTTTTGGCGGCACCGAGACTCCCCTCCAGTTCGTCAAGTTCACCCCCGGGAAGTTTGAATACTACAACGATGACCCGTCCTACAACATGGCGATTGACTATGTGGACCTGCCGGGCGGGCAGTGGGTTCATCATGCCGCCGTCAAGAAGGGGGCGACGCTCACATACTATCGCGACGGAGTCCAGGCCGGGACCGGCACCCTGACCAAGACGATGGATGAGAATCCCTTCTTCTTGGGCGGTGACGCCGGCGGGGAACGCTGGCGAGGGTGGCTTAGCGATGTCCGCATTTACGACCGAGACCTTTCAGCAGCCGAGATCCGGGCATTGATTCACGGTGTGCGCGGCGAGTACTTCACCAACATGACCCTCTTCGGCAGTCCGGCCCTGACCCGTCTCGATCCCCAAATCTACTTCAACTGGGGCGGTGAGGTCTTCCCAGGCACTTGGGACCAATGTTCCGTTCGATGGACCGGTCAAGTGGAGCCGGTGTTTACGGAACCGTATACGTTCTATGTGAACACGGACGATGGCGCCCGCCTCTGGTTGAACGGCAACCTGATCATCGATGCATGGTGGGACCAGGCTCCCACCGAGCATGCCAGCCAGCCGATCCAGCTTGCCGCCGGACAGGAGTATCCCCTTCGTCTGGAATGGTATGACAACGCCGCCGGCGCGGTCTCTGAGCTTCGATGGTCGAGTCCCTCCACGCCCAAGCAGGTGATTCCCTCGGCCCGGTTGCGTCCGCCGGAGCCAGGTACAAGTGGTGGCACAAGTAGTGGCAGCCCCAACGTGACTCTGAACCCCGCCAGCGGCCCTGCGGGAACTACCGTAACGATCACCGGCAGCGGCTTTGCGGCAAACACCTCCGGCAATGTAACCTTTGTGGGCGCGAGCAACTCTGTGACGACGACCGCAACCGGCACGTTCTCGACCACCATGACGGTGCCCTCTGGGTTGGACGGTGACTACCCGGTCCAGGCCGATATCCCATCCGGCGGGGCCACGGAAGCCTCTGCAACCTTCACTATAACGACCGCCGGCACGACGGCTGGGACCCTGACTCTGGACCCCGAGATCGGACATGTGAAGGACACGATCACCGTTGCAGGCAGCGGTTTCTCGCCAGGCACGGCCGGCAGAGTCTTCTTTGACACCAATCGCAACAACACGTACGACTCCGGCGAGCCGGTCCAGTCTCTGACGACGTCGCCGACCGGGGCTTTCTCCACGACGCTGACCGTGCCGACAGTGGTTCCGGGCGACTATCCGGTACTCGCTGATTTCCCCCTCGGCGGGTCCGTGGAGGGTACCGCCAGCTTCAGCGTGGTCGCTATCCCCATTGGCGTGGGCCCTTACCTGATGGTGCTGCCCAATTCCGGATCTGCAGGGACCAACATAAGGATTTATGGGGGCCGCTTCAATGAGGGTGCGTCCGGCCGTGTGTTCTTTGACAGTAACCGCGACGGCACGTATGATTCGGGTGAGCCCATGCAGGGAGTCACAGCACTGGGTGGCAGTTTCTCGGCAAGCCTGCAGGTCCCCGGTGTGCCGATAGGAGGTTATTCGATACGAACTGATTGCCCCACAGGTGGATCGGTTGAAGCCAGCAGCGCCTTCACAGTCGCTACCCCTGCTCCCACTCTTACTTTGAACCCCACCGGCAGTAAATCCATCGAACCCGCCATCGAAATCATCGGCAGGGGTTTTGCCCCGAATGCCAGCGGAGATATCTGGTTGGATGTGAATGGAGACGGTCTCAGACAGGTAGACTCAGAACCTGGAACAGGACAGTATACCAACAGCGCGGGTGAATTCGAAAACGTCTTATGGCTCACAGTGCCGGGAGGCACATACACGGTATGGGCCGATATACCGAGAGGAGGTCTTATCGAAGCTTCCGCATTCTTCACCGTCACTCCATGGATCGGCTTGGGCGAAGGGAGGGTACGCGTGGGAGCTGAGCAAAGCGTTAGTGTTTACGGTTTTGCAGTGAATACGGCTGGCAGAGTGTTCTTCGATAGCGACGGCGACAACGCATACGACATCGGTGAGCCGGTCCGGTCTCTAACGACACCGCCCACGGGTTCGCCCGACACGAGCCTCATCGTGCCCAATGTTGCCCCAGGCGACTACAAGATAGTGGGTGAGTTCCCCATCGGTGGGCCGATAGGAGTGTCTAGGCCCTTCGCTGTTCTGGCAGCAAACGTCTTGATCTTGCTCCGCACTACCGGAACGCCGGGGACGGGAGTGACCTTCGACGCGGCGGGGCCGGCCGATACCTACTATCGCGTTTTCTTTGACACCGACCGCGATAGCACATATGACTCTGGTGAGCCAGTGTCGTCATATATGATGCGCTCGAGCGGCACTATCCGCGACATCTTGGTTGTGCCCGAAGTCCAGGCGGGTGACTATCCAATACTCCTTGACTGTCCTATCGGCGGGCCGATTGAAGCCTCGGCGACCTTCACCGTGACTCCTCTACCTCCAAATCCAAGGATAACTGTCAGCCGTACCAGTGGGCCTGTAGATCTCACGATAACAATTGATGGTTACGACTTTGCAGGAATAGTCATGGGTCGCGTGTTCTTTGATAGTGATAGGGATGGTACCCTCGATGCGAGCGAACCAAGCGAGTGGGTGCCGACACACACGGACGGCACGTTCTCAACCACCCTGACCGTCCCCTCAGTCGCTCTGGGCGACTACCCTGTACAAGTCGATATCCCAACGGGCGGGTCCATACAGAAGTCATTCACCTTCACCGTGACGAGTTCAACTGCATACATAACTCTAAGTCCTACCAGTGGACGCTACCGCGAAATCATAACCATCACGGGCAGCGGCTTTGCCGCAAGCACCTCAGGCAAGGTGATTTTCGCGGGCGACAGCAAGTCGGTGACGACATCGTCGGACGGCACGTTTTCGACGACCATGAGCGTGCCCCAGGTGGGGACGGGCAGCTACGCGGTGCAGGCCGACATCCCCTCCGGCGGATCGGTGGAAGCTTCCGCAAGCTTCACAGTAACGGCCCCGGCTCCAGAGATACAGCTCGATCCGACCAGCGGGCCTGCGGGTACTGTGATATCGATCACAGGGGCTCATTTTGCGGGAAACACTTCGGGGAGTGTGACTCTTGGCGGCACAAGCGTGTCGGTGACGACGTCGTCGACCGGTACGTTCTCTACGACCTTGACCGTGCCCAGCGGACTCGGTGGCGTCCGCCAGGTGGTGGCCGACATCCCATCCGGCGGATCAACAGAAGCCTCTGCAACCTTCACAGTGAAGGGCGTGGTTCCAACTCCAAGCATAACTCTAAGTCCTACCAGTGGACGCTACCCCAAAAGTATCACCATTACGGGCAGCGGCTTTGCGGCAAGCGCCTCAGGCAATGTGACTTTTGCCGGCTCCAGCAAGTCGGTGACGACCTCGTCGGACGGCACGTTCTCGACGACCATGACCGTGCCCCTGGTGGCGACAGGCATCTACGCGGTGCAGGCCGACATCCCATCCGGCGGATCGGTTGAGGCCTCTGCGACCTTTGTCGTTACCTCATCATACTGATGGCAGGCCAGACACTTGGATGAGCCGCGTGGGGATCTGCTACGGGTAGTGACGCCAATGCAGGAAGCATTGGCGACCCGCGCGATACGGTACCGGGTATGACCAGGTTCTCGTTCTATTCATCTGACGGGCCATGAGTCTTGCACAACTGCTTCTGAAAGCGTATTACGAGCGTCTGCACGAGCGGCTGGAAACAGGCCGTGAGTCTGTTGCGGCACGGATCGATGAGCTGCTCCCGGCGGAGATTGCCAAACAAGGTTTCCGTGACATCGACGCGGACAAGCTCGCCGCCTATCGCGAAGCCTGTACGGCCTTCATCGACGAAAGACTGGAGAGCTACAATCCCATCGGCATTCAGTACACGTTCGACCGCGCCGCCTCCCGCGAGGTGGCGGAGCTGGAGTTTCAGCTTAACTGGTACAACAGTCGTCCGGAGTTCAAAGCTCTCGTCGCGGCGGTTCGGGCCCAGGCCGGCGCGGGCGTCACCGACGAAGCGTTGCCGGAGCTTGCCGATGAGCTGATCCGCCAGGTCGGCGCCTTTCCCGACCGAAGCATTATCACCGCCTATACCCAAGAGCCCGCCCTCCAGAAGCTACCCGACTACCTCGTAGCCTGCGCCATTGAAGAAATCGTCTGCGGCCGCCAACCCACGGACTGAACCTCAAGCCCCGGAACGAACGCTCAGGAACAAATCCGAAACACGAAATCCGAAACTCGAAACAAATTCGAATCTCGAATAACAAAAACCTCAAACACGGACCGGAGAGCCGGCCGTTTTGAACATTGGGATTTTGGTCATTCGTGCTTGTTTCGGATTTCGATATTCGAATTTCGTACTTCCGCAGTTGCGGCTTCCCACCATAGACGCGGATAGTCCTTCCCTTCGAGAATCCACCCGATCTCCGGCTTTGGCGGCAAATGGACGTCGACGCAACGCTTCTGATCGGTTACAATATCGGTTCGGGTATCAACGGCAACGTAAGGAGACGAACGTGGTAAGGCTGTCTGAGCAGTTGATTGAGGGAATGGTTCAGGCCATCGTGGCAGAGATTGGGCCGCGCCGGATCTATCTTTTCGGCTCGTGCGCCAGAGGGAGCCAGACGGCAGATTCCGACGTCGACTTGCTCATCGTGGAAGACCAGAGGTTTGGCCCCGACCGGGATCGCTGGTCCGAGTTGCAGCGCATCCGTAAAGCCCTCAGACCGTTCCGCGTGCCCAAGGATGTCTTGGTCTACAGCCGAGACGAGTTCGAGAAGTGGGAGGACTCCGCCAACCACGTCATCGCCCATGCCGTCAGGGAAGGAAAGCTCCTCTATGAGAGATCCTGAGCAAGCCAGGAGTCTTCTCGGCATGGCCGAGAAGGACTATCGCGCCCTGCGAGGGATGGAGGACCCGGCGGTCTTCTCGGATGAAATCTTTGGGTTTCACGTCCAACAGGCCGTGGAGAAAGCCCTGAAGGCTTGGCTGTGCTGCCTGGGGGTGCCCTTTCCGAGAACTCATGACCTCGATGAACTGGGGGCTTTGCTGGAAGAGGCAGGCCAGGAAATCCCCGAGTTTCTTTCCGGATTATTGGAGTTTACCGATTTCGCCGTCGCCTTTCGGTACGAAGCGTTTCCAGACTTGGAAAGCGATGTGGACAGGCAGGAGTATCTCCAGGGAGTCGACCGCCTGCTGCAGCATGTCCGCCGAATCCTGACACAAACCACTTCTTGATCTTGTCCTTACGCCCTTCACGGCGTTGGTCCGCCTGTGTCTGCGGTTCCATTCTATTTCTCTGCGGCTTCCCACCACAACTTCGGATAGTCCTTCCCTTCGAGAATCCACCAGATGTCCTCCGTGCCGTTGGCCGTCTCGCCCACGAAGTCCCACCCGGCAGCCAGGAAGGTGCTCGCCTTGTGCATCTCAGCGGTTGTCTTGCCCGTGCCCTCGTCGCTCGTGGCTTGGCCTGAGGTTTGGGTATCCCAGAAACAGGCAGCCGTAGTGCCCCAGTCCCCCCAGTGTCGGAACCCCACCAGTCCGCCGACACTCTGGTTCCCGCTGATCCTACCAGTGCTGTAGCAGCAAACGACAGGACCGGCATTCTCGCCCACGAGGCCGCCGACATGGGTATCGCCACTGACCACTCCGGTGCTGTTGCACTGGGACACATCACCCCAGTTTTCCCCGACCAGCCCGCCGACATCGTAGTTGCCACTGACCGCGCCGGTGCTGTAGCAGAGTACCACATGCCCACCCAAGTTGCAGCCCACCAACCCGCCGACATAGTAGTTGCCACTGACCGCACCGGTACTGTAGCACTGGGTCACAGCACCACTCTGGGGGTCCCATTCCTCATTACATCCCACCAGCCCACCTACATAATCGCCTGTACTGTTGACCGTGCCCGAGCTGTGGCACGAGGTTATCGTCCCGTATGCGTTGGAGCCTACCAGCCCACCTACGTGTCCTGCGCCTGTCACCGCCGAGACCGAATGGCAGTTGGATACTACACCGTGGCTGCAAAACCGGTACATCATTCCTCCCCCCCAACAGTACCCATTTGTACCTGTGAGTCCCCCCACGAACAAATTTCCTGCGACGTTACCAGCAGTGTAAGAGTCCGTTATCGACCCGCCGTTCCGCCCAGCTATTCCGCCGACATAGCAGCCTGAACCGATTATCCTGACATCCACCACCATTACATCTCTGACTTCCCCAAATGCTGCGCCGAAGAGACCAAGATGGCTATCTCCTTTGATCGTCAGACCCCGGATCGTATGGCCATTACCGTCAAGGACGCCCGCGAAGGGTGTCCCAGTGAAGGGGGGTTCTCCCTCCCCCCCGAAGTCCCCGTCGGAAAGGCCCGCCGGAGCGATGACAGCCTTGTCGAAGACCTTGCGGCCGGGGAGGTTGGGGTCCAGATCGATATCGGCGGTCAAAATGAAGTGCTTGTCGTAGTCGTTGGGTTCGTTCCCCAAGGCTATCAGGTCCTCTGCCGTGGCGATTCTGTATGGGTCGTTCGGCTCTCCGGTGCCGCCGCTGTATTTCTCCCACGAGAGACGCGGATAGCCCAAGCCCTCAGCTATCTTCCATATATCGTCGCTACCGTTGGCCGTCTCGCCCACGAAATCCCAGGCGGCATCGAGGAATGTCTGGGCCGTCTGCATTTCGGCCGTAGTCTTGCCTGCGCCGTCAGCGCTTGTTACCTGGCCTGACGTTTGGACGTCCCAGAAACACCCTGCAACCGTCCCACCAGGTTCGCGCCGGTATCCCACCAACCCCCCGACCCCCCTGGCACCGGCGACCGAACCGACGCTGTAACACCGGGTCACGCGAGCCCGATTTCGCCCAACCAGCCCGCCGACGTACCCGGGGCTCCAGCCAGGGTCCCCCTCACCAGCAACCGCGCCCGTGCTATAGGAGTCAGTCACCTCGCTGTTCATCATGTTGTCCCCCACCAAGCCTCCGATGGATTCGCCCGTCCCTATGACCGCGCCCGTGCTGTAGCACTGGGTCACCTCGGCCTCGTAGTTTTGCCCCACCAGCCCGCCGACCGCCGAGCCGCCCCGAACCACACCGGTGCTGTAGGATCGCGCGACCTGGCCCCAGTTGTCTCCTATCAGTCCCCCGACGCACCCTTGCCGGCCCCAAGCGGCCGCCTGCATGCCAGTGACCAGGCTGGTGCTGTAGCACCCAGTGACTGCACCCGAGCTTCCGCCCGCCAGCCCGCCGACCGCACGGTCGCCTGTGACGATGCCAGTGCTAAAGCACTCAGTTATAGTGGCGTCGCGATTCTCCCCAACCAGCCCACCGATGTGGTATCCGGTGCCATTGACCTTGGCGCTGCTGTGGCACTGACTCACGGTGGCGGACACGGTGCTCAAACCCACGACCCCGCCGACCCGGTTCTTGCCGGTCACCAAGCCACTCGTGTAGCACCGGGCAACACGCCCCGAGTTCTGCCCCACCAGCCCGCCGACATATTCACCTGTACCGCAGACGTCTACGTCCGTTATAGCAAGGTCTTTGACGTTGACTCCGCTGGTAGAGTACAGGATGCCAAACAGTCCCACGCATCGCGCTCCGCGGATCGTCAGATGGGAAATCGTATGATCACCGCCGTCAAATACGCCGGTGAAAGGTGTCCCCTGGACCCATTCACTTGCTTCATCGACATCGGGCGCAATGACCGCCTTGTCGAAGACCTTTCGGCCGGGGAGGTTGGGGTCCAGGTCGATGTCGGCGGTCAGGACGAAGTGCTTGTTGTAGTCGTTCGGGTCCTCGCCGAGGGCGATCAGATCGGCGGCCGTGGCGATCTGGTACGGGTCGTTAGGCTCTCCCGTCCCGCCGCTGTATTTGGCCGTAGCGGGCAGGACAAACAGACACGTGGTCAATGTTAGAAGCAGAGTTCTCATGGTCTCCAATCCTCCAATCCCGCATCAACTCGCAATCATTTCTGAAACCGCAGATAGACACCGATGAACGTTGATAACAACCTATGGTGGGCACAGCCCACCCTACACGACTTCCTTCTTGGCGTCTTGGCGAGAAACCCTTCCCGTTGTTGCCGCTTATGCCGTGATATGAGAGAGCCTTTGCCCTCGAGAAGACAGACCCCTGTCGCTGCGTGCTCCGTTATGTCCCGATATCGCTACCGTACTCACGTATGCCGACGAATCGCAAGCCCAATTCCCGCCTGCGTGCGCGGATGGGTGCAGTCGGAATACGGTGGCGGATTCGGTGCCTGGGGCAGAGCGTGCTCGGCATTCTCAAGGTGAACCGGACCCGCGCAGGCCTGCCGGCAAGCGGCCGGCAGGGAGTCTGTCGCTTTGAGGCCTGACGGCACGCAAGGGGGGGACCCCAAACGCATTACATCGCGTTTGGGAACCCGGCCTGGCCTCGGCGGTCTGTGCCGGGGGCGGCAAAGCGAAAAACTCCGCGTCTGCAGGGCGCAAGGGAAAGACAGGGACACACCAGGACTCCCATGCACGACCAGCCTCGGCGAGCGTGGGTTCCCAAACGCGATTCTTCGCGTTTGGTGGGGCTCCCAGAAGCGACATATCGCTTCTGGGGTCCCGGGTCCCCGTCCTCGCTCGCCACCCTTGTCGTGCGTCTTCCCATGCCATTTCCGGCGATCGTGAATCCTAAAACAGGCGAGCGGGGACGCTCGCCCTACAGAAGCCGCAGGAATCTGCTACCGCATTCCGGCCGCACCCGCCCCTGGGGCACATGGGCAAGATGCCCATGCTGCGAATCTCTCCGTGTGCTCGGTGGTCTCTGTGGCTGAAAGGCAGTTGGCAATTGTCGCCTGTCGGCCCAGTCATCAGTTGTAAATTCCTGTCTTACAAGGGTTTATCTACACCCAGCGAGACGAAGCGAAGGCACTGTATTCTCCAGATTTCACTTGACGGCCAACGTGACCACTGTGTATGATGATTATGCAACTACCGAGTTGTGGTCACAACACAATAGTGAATCGTAAGTCGTAAGTAGTAAAGTCGGAGGATCTGGTCATGACCGGCGAAATCCCAATCCACCATTGAGGCACAGAGATCACAGAGATGATGGGCAAATTCGAAGATGAACACGTCTTTGCTTTCATTTTCCAGGCCCTCTGCGCCTCCGTGGTGAAGATTCATGCAAAACAAAGCCAATTTCCGCCGGGCGGAATCAACACTAACCGCTGTTCGTCAAAAGGGTTATGATGAAAGAACACGGACCATGCCTCTGCGAAAACAAAGCCAATTTATGCTGTTGGGCTTGCAGTGCGCCCGTCAGGGCATCTGTAGAGACGCAAGATTCTGCGTCTCCACGGCGTCGCCACGAGCGGGCTCCGGCACGCAAAACAAAGCCAATTTGCAGAAGGCGGACATGAAGACTAACTGCCGGCATACAAAGGGCTTAGGAGAAAGACGGACCGATTATGGCTCGGCAAAAACAAAGCCAATTTCCGAGGGCCGGGACCAACGCCAAGTTCTTTGCAGAGAGCGGCGGGTGGTGTCGCCCCAAAGCGTAGCCAGGCTCAGCGACCATTCAACAGGGGTGACTCGCAGTGCGCTCTGCGGATATCATGTTTTGGGATTTGATTCTATTGGTGTGAGGTGGCAATGATGGTTTCGGACACAGGATGTCGGTGCGGCAGATGGGGATGGGTGCGGGTCTCTCTTGTCGGGGCGGTTATCTGCGGTCTCGTGGCGGGGTTTGTTCACGCGGGGGGCTCGCCCGATAGGGATTGGCCGATGCTGGCGCATGACAGTGCGCGCTCGGGGGTGACGGCGACGGAGATTCGGCCGCCCTTCGAGCGCAAATGGTACCGGCTCTTTACCGAGGAAGGTCTGCTGGCCGGCGTGCAACCGGTAATCGCGGACGGCAAGGTGTTTGTCGGCACGATGCGCGGGACCCTGCACGCTATCGACACCGACACGGGCAAAGATGTGTGGGTCTATCGCGCGGGTGGCGCGATTCTGCACACGTGCGCCGTCGGCGGCGGCCGGGTCGTGTTCGGCGACAGCAGCGGCAAGATTTGTGCGTTGGACGTGAAGGACGGCACGCTCGCCTGGTCCATCCAAACCGGCGCCGCCGTCTGGAACGCGCCGCTGATCCATCGGGATACGGCCCTTGTCGGCAGCCGGGACGCCACTCTCTATGCCATCAGCGTCAGCGCGGGGACCGTCAAGTGGAAAGGATTGACGGGCGGGCCCCTGCTCTCCAGTCCCGCCTTGGACGCCGGGAGGGGCCGCGTGTACATCGCCAGCGAGGACATGCACGTGTACGCCTTCGAGCTCCGCGACGGTCGGCAGGTGTGGCAAAGCCCGAAGCTGCCGGGCGTCAGCTTCCGCGGTTATCATCCGGTCGTCGCCCCCGACGGCTCGGTCATGGTCACGACGACGCCGTCCCTTTGCCTGGATTCCTTCGAGCCGATTCTGATGGGGATGGTCAAAGAAATCTTCGGTGATTTCGCGAGTTGGCGGCACACGAAGCAGGAGAATGACCGTCTGCGCGAGGCGAACTTCCGGAAAATGGCCGAGCCGGGCACCTACGAAGCACAACTGAACTACCTCCGCAAACGCCTGACCGAGGAGCCCATCTACCAGACATTCTTCGTGCTGAACCCGAACACCGGCAGGCAGAAGTTCGTGACGCCCATTGTGTACGCCGAGAGCATGAACGGGACCGGCGCACCGCCCGTCGTGACCGGCGACGGCAAGGTGATCGTCAAGTTTCAGACGCTCCTGCGGAGCCGCTACGAGCATTACTCGCCGTTTCTCAACGTCGGCTATCTGAACACAGTCAGCGGGCACATTACGCCGATCATGGACCAGTCGCGGACCTATGGCTGGCACGACAGTCTTCTGCTCGTCCACGACGAGCAGTGCCAGTTGTCCGCCGCCGGCCGGGTGCTCATCAACACGCATCAGGACAATGTCAACGCGATGGACTTGGACACATTGCGAGGCTACGAGCAGCCCTTTTGCCGGAACATTCATGAGCCGCAGGCGGGCGAAGCCATCGGCATCTGGGCGATGCTCTTGCGCGGCGAATCGCTGCCGGTGGGCAAGGAGTGGCTCGCCCGCGGCACGGCCGTCTATGGCGGCGGCTCCGTCATCGATACCGCCGTCACGATTGCCGGCGACAGCTTCTATTACGTTCCGACCCATGAGATGAGCGCCGGCGCCGCCGTCATCGCTTACCGAACGGCCTCGAACGGCAAAGCAGGTGAGCAGGCTGCGCCGCCTTCCGCCAAGCTCACCGACGAAGAATGGAAGAAAGTGCAGGAACTGCCGTGGGATTGGGACATTCTGCGCTTCCAGAGGCTCAGCCATGTGCTGGCGGCCCTGCCGGGAAAAGTTCCGGGCACAACCCAGGAGCCGCTCACGCCGCCGGCCACCGAGCGCGTCGGGCAGATCACGGACGAGGAACTCGATCCGTTCATCTGGCAACTGCGGCGGGTAGATGTCGCAGAGGACGATGCGATCGCCGGCCTGAAGGTGAAGCTCGCGTCGCAAATCAGGGAATTGGTCTCACAGGAATGGCAACCGCTGATTTTCCCGCCGGGCAAACACCCGAGGGAGGCGTACCGCATCTTCGCCGACCCGACGGAGACACTGCTGACCCTGGCCCGCGCCTACCCCTACGTCGATCAAGACCTGCAACGGGACATCAAGCACTATGTAGAGACGCAGGATTTTGCACCTCTACGGAGCGAATCACCGGAGGGCGGCAAACGTACGGCGGACGCCTCCCAGGGCGCCGTCCGTTCCTACTACGATATCGCCCCTGATAAGCTGTTCCGCCTGATGGATGATATCACCCGCAGTGATGTAGCGCGTCTCTATCCACTTTGGTTGTGGGCCTGCACGACGAATGATTGGGGGCACATCGAAAGCAACTGGTCCCGGCTGAAGCCGCTCGTTGACCAGGCTCCCAACAAGATGGCAGAGGACTGCCGCAACGGCTACCTGGCCGGTCTGATCGCCTACTGCCGGATGGCCACACACATGAAAGACAAAGAGGCCGTCGAGAAGGGTCTGCGTGCCACGCGCGCGGCCCTGCGCGAGCGGCTGACCTATGAGATGGCGTACACCAGGGGCGGGCTCATGGGGGAGGTGCCGGTCTCGCGCAGCATTTTCTCGCGGTGGCGGCATCTAACGCCGGAGGTCGGGCGGCTCCTGGCTCACTACGCCGGCCCGACGCACAAATATCTCATGGATGTGTACGTGGACTACCACCGGCCCACCTGGCACTTGGCCTGGGGCGTCGAGACCGCGTGGCGTAACGAATCGCCGTTCGCATTCCCGACTATGACCGCCGAGATTTTTACGGCAAGGGCATGGATTCTGGACGGGTCAGCCGAGGAATTGACGGGTTTTCTGGACATTCCCTGGTGCAAAGCCGACCTCTTCTACGTTCAGAAGCTGGTCTCCTGCATCGAGGCCCACGGCCGGACCGCCTGGCAATGATGACACTGGCTATCGACAATCCGCAGCGGAATAGAAACAGGGCTTGTGCCCCATCTGCCCGGCACAAGCCCTGTCGTGTTGCACTGACTGACAACCTTGTCCGATTACTGGACCGGTTTTGTGACCCGGATGTCGTCGATGTAGATGCGACCGCCGCCGCCCGCAGCCGGACTCTGGCGATCCCCCACACCGATGTACAGCTTCTTGACCTTGGCCAAGTTCACCCCGGCCAGGTCGCTAAGCGGAATCTTCCACTCGTTCCAGTTCAGCGAAAGCACCACACCGGCATCGGGGTTCTTGGCAATGGCCGTCTTGCCGGCACTATCCTCGACCACCAGATAGAGCTTATCGAGGCCGTTGCCGCTGCCTTGTGCCACACCGATGTCCTGCACCTTCCAAGCGCCGGTCACGTTGCCGGTCGTAGAGACGCTGTCGAACTCAAAGCTCCGGAGCTCACCGGAGGCGTGAGAAGTAACCGCCAGACCAATATAGACCGGGGCGGTCATGGTGATGCTCTGGGTCGTACCCAACTGGGTCCAGGTGGTGCCATCGGCAGAGAGATAACCCGAGAAGTTGTTGCCCTTCCGCTCGATCTTGACCCAGACCGGCGGGGCCACAGCCGGCGAGGCATTGGGGCTGTTGGAAGAGGCGGCATCGGCAACAGGCCGCCACTGGAAGTTGGCGCCGCCGCCATCGCCGCCGGTTGCCACCATCATGGCGTGCGTCGAGCCGGCCTCCAGACCATCGCGAATCATCACACCGGCTTTGGCCCAGGTATTGGAGCCCGGCCCGCGACCGGTCACACGAGCGACCATCGTGCCGTCGCCGTTGAGAGTCTTGTAGGCATAGCGGAACTCATCGGCGACATCCCAGATATCCGTGCCGGCGCCGCTCATGCTGATCTTGCCGCCTTCGATCTCGGCAAAGCTGGCGCCCCGGCCGTGGACCCACAGGGTCAGGTCGGTTACCTCATTGACCTTCCAGTTCTGCACGGGCGAGAACTCTCGCTCTCCTTCGGCATAGAAAGGCGAGTTGATGTTATTGTAGTCCAGCGGCATCGCCTGCTTGCCGCCGTGAACCACCACACGCTCGGCGAAGGGCGGGTCCCAGTTGCCGACGGTGGACGTCGTCTGGTTGGTCAGACCATCGATCCAGGTCTCATAGATGCGCGTGCCTTTATCCACCTCATCGTTGTAGCTCTCGAAATCATCCACGACGATAAAGTCAGCCGTGGTGAAGCCATTTACGGCACCCTTCCACGGACTGCCGGTCGCGGCATCGTTGACCTCATCGACTCTCCAGTAGTAGGTCTTGTTCCACTCCAGAGTATCGGGACTGTAGCTGGTCTGATCCGCTGCCTGCTCGCCCTTGTAGAGGTCCGCACTGTCGGGTGTGGCGTTGGCGACGGCCTCGGCATCCTCGCCGAAATAAATGGCATGAGCGGCCGCATTCTCACCCGCCGACCAGATCAGCGTCACATCCTGCGGAACATTCACGTCGCCGCTGGCCGGATAGATGGCTCGGGCCCGGACCGGCGGCTGGAGCGGACCGGCCGGAATGATCTGGCGCGGCAGGGACGGGGTCTGCCAGAACAAGCGAGCCACCGCACCACCAGTGTTCTCATAGTATTCCATCCGCAGCGAGTAAATGCCGGGCGCCAGGGCTATCGGGGCACTGAGAGCATCGGTGGTACCCTGATCCACCCACTGGTTGACAATCTGTTCGTCGTTCAGCCACAGGCGGGCGCCGTCATCGGTGTTCGTGATAAACGTGTAGGTGTCGGCAATCGCGATCTCCAGGTCCGCCGTCCAGCGCGCCGAGAACTGATCGACGCCGATGGGCGCACCCGGACCACCGGGATCACCCCAACTGAAATCGATCGCCGGATCGATGCGCGTGAGCGCCGGGGCTCCCGCCGGTGTCATGCCATTGAAGTATTCACCCTTGACGCCGCCGACGCCACCCGTCGTGGTAAACCGCCACACGTCACCGGCATACTTGGTGCCGGTCATGGTCGTCTCATCCACGGCCCAATAGTAGGTGGTCTCCGCGGCCAGCTTTTCGGGCTTGTATACCGGGGGCACCTGCCCGCTGCTCTTGAGCGCGCCGGCGTCGCGGTTCGCGACCGCCGCCTGGTCGGTGCTGAAGTACACGTCGTGCTGCGTCGCACCCTGGCCTGCCTGCCAGGACAGGTCAGTATTGGGATCGATCCACTTGTCGCCGTTGCGCGGCGTGGGGGCATAGGCAGTCGTCGGTGCGGCGGTAAAGTGCCACAAGTCACCGGTGCGTATCGTGCCATCGGCCTCGATCTCATCGATCCGCCAGTAGTACGTCGTGCCGGGCTGCAGGCCCAGGGCATAATAGAACATCGCGAACATCTGCTTGGGCGACACCAGATCGGTCGCCGTCAGGTCAGCGGTCGTGCCCAGATAAACATCATGAAACAGGGCAAATGGTCCCGCGGACCACGTCAACAGCGGCATCGTCACGCCTGTCGCGCCGTTGGCCGGCTCGGGATTCCAGGCCTTCAGACCGATATATTCCGCGACGCGCATGATATCCTGGGGGTCGGGCGTGCCTGCGGCATCCCAGAACCGGACGAATCCCCGGAAGGTATCATTCGCCACATAGTGCTTCACCCACGCCGGGGCATTTCCGGCGTTGTCTTTCGCCAGGATCGTGAGGTTGGGCGTGACGCCGGCGGCCGCCGGACGCCGCGAGGACCAGGTTACCGTCAGGCCCCACGCGATGCCGGCCGGCGTGAACGTGACCGTTTGGTAGGTCTCGCGCGTCGCGCCGGCCGTGTTGAATCCCAGTACGGCGGGCGCTCCGGCGTCGCCCCAGGTGTCCATGGCGCCGTCGGCGTGTCCCCAGTAGTAGAAGGGAATGTCCGCGTACCAGACGATCTTGCCGCCCGCGTCGAGGTACTTGCGCAGCGTGCAGCTCGCCGCCATCGACTCGCAAACCGTGTCCGGCGCGACATCTTTGCAGAACACGACCACGCTGAGCTTCTTGTCGGCGATGCGGGCCGTCATCCACGTCTTGAGCTCGTCGGCGTTGAGGACCGTATAACCTGCGGCCTGCAGGGCATCCCGCACATTGTCGCCGGCGCCGCCCCACGCCGAGGGGTACCGCTGGTCCCAGTAGGCGGCCCGAATCCACTCGAACTCACCGGCCTGCGCCTCCGCCCATCCACACACGAAGGCAAAGAGGGTCAAACACATCAGTCTCTTGCACATACTTGTCCTCCTTCAAAAGTACAAGTTGCGATTGGATATTTACTATGGGGGGATGCGACCCGGCAACCGTGTCCCGTCGCCGGCCGGGATCCCCTCCGCCTGGCGCAACCAAATCGTCAACAATCAATTGTAAGTGCCGAAGGTCCTCGGATGCTCCTCCTTGTCTCCAACATCGTCGGGTGCCAAGTGTCGGATTTCGCTTACCAAATGATGACTGGCCACCGACCGCTTTCTGCATGGTACCATATAGTGCACCCGACCGCAAGGGGACAACCGGATTTTTCCGCCTGGCAGAGACGCAAGATTTTGCGACTCCACGTGTTTGGGTGTCGGAAAACCGAGGCCCCGGCAAACGACCGCCGGGGCCCCGATTCTCAATTCATACGTGTGACCGACATCCAGTCGGCACGATCTCTTACTAACCATCAACCACGGCCGATCCGGACCGACTCCTCGCGGAAGGCGGAGCCGAAACTGCGCGGGCCCATTTCTGTGGTTTGCAGGGTTTGTGGAAGGCAGCGGTTTTGCGTACCTTGTTGAAAACGAATCAGGGCGGGATTCTCGGCAGACATCGCTTTGCCGACATGATAGAATAAGGAAAGCCGTGAAGGGAAAAAGGTGATGGCAGAAATGTCCGGTTTTCCGACGGCTTGACGGCTGGACTCGGATCATGAGGAGACGAAGAGCATTTACTCTCATAGAGCTTCTGGTCGTGATCGCGACGATCGCGCTGCTGATGGGCATCCTGATGCCGAGCCTGCAGAAGGCCCGGAAGATGGCCCACGCCACGGTGTGCCGCTCCAACGTCAAACAATGGGGATTCATCTTTCACCTGTACGCTCAGGACAATGGGAGCAAGCTCCCGCAGAGTATCGCCGGCGGCCGTCTCACGGCGCAGGAAGCGTATTGGATCGCGGCGACACTGCCCTACCACCGCGACAGAAAGATCCGTTTGTGCCCCTCCACCAGAATCGTTCGCGATCAGCCGGTGAACCGAAGCCACGGGGGGACCTTGGCGGCCTGGGGTCCCTTCGATCCGACCACGGCGGACAACTGGTGGGCGGATTTCGACACGGGCAGCTACGGGATCAACGACTGGTGCTCGTGCCCGCCGCCGGGGGCGAGTTCCTATTGGGGATTTTCGTCGGAACGGGCCTGGAGGACGGTCGATGCCAAGGGCGCAAACCGAGTGCCGTTGTTTATGGACTGCGTGTACGTCGACGTGTTTCCCCTGGATAACAACACGCCTCTGGGCGACGAGCCGCCGCCGTACGAATGGGACAACAGTTGGGGGGATTGGGGCAACGAGGCCATGAGGCTCGCCTGCATTAACCGTCATAACGGGGGAATAAACATCGTGTTTCTGGACGGCAACGTCGGCAAGACGCCGTTGCGGGCGCTGTGGAAATTGAAGTGGCATCGCAGCTTCGACATAAGCAACCCAATGACCCAGCCTGACGCCAATTGGCCCGACTGGCTCCGGCGCTTTCCAGATGACTACTGAGGGCTCGTAGAGGGACGCGCCCTGTGCTCGCGGAATTTGGGGGGAGGAACGCCCGGTTCCGCGCGATGGACGTGTTACCTTTCGTCTTGGAGGCGCCGTCAGCCCTCGTTGAGCATTTTCTTGGTGCGGAGGATGTGGTGGTAATGCTGGGCGAAGCGATGGGCCTCGTCGCGGACGTATTGGAGCAGTTTGCGCACCGGGGAATGAGCGGGTAGTCTTAGCGGCTGCGAGCTGCCCTGGAGATAGATATCCTCCTCGCGCTTGGCGATGGAGGCGATTTTCGTCTGGGGCGGCTCGACGTCGGATTGATTCGCTGCGGCCGCGTCGGCGAGCATCTCTTTGAATGCAGTTTCGGCGGCCCGCAGATGGCCCAGGCCGCCGTCGATGAGAATCAGGTCCGGCCAGAGCTCCTCGCCGCGCAGCGCGTACTTGTACCGGCGCCGGACAACCTCGGCGATCATCGCGTAATCGTCAATGCCCTTGACGGTCTTGATGCGGAAGCGCCGGTAGCCGCTCTTGAAGGGCCGGCCATCGATAAACTTCACCAGCGAGCCGACCGCCTCGGCCCCGCTGATATTGGCGATGTCGATGCCCTCGATAATGCGGACCTGGCCGGGCATTTGGAGAATGTCGCGCAGCTTGACCAGACCCTCGGTCGGATCGGGCGCAAACGCCTCCGGCTGGACGTGCTCGTCCGGCGAGCCACGATCCGCCAGGCTCTCGATCAGGTGGATGCGGTCCCGGAGCATGGCGGCTCTCTCGTACTCGAGATTCTTCGCAGCCTCCTCCATCTGCTGTTGCAGGTCGCGCAGCACGGTCGCCCGCTTCGACCGCAGGAAGCGGATGAAATCCCGGATAATCTTCTTGTACTCTTCCTTTTCGATCCGGGCCCCGCACGGCGCGGAGCACTGCCTGATATTGTGGAGCAGGCACGGGCGGAAGAACCGCCGCTTCGGATCGTCCGCTTTGATCTCCAGGCCGCACGTGCGAAACTGGAAGACCTTCTGCAACTCCACGAGGACCGCCCGCAGGTCGCTGACGTTGGTAAAGGGGCCGAACAAAAGGGTCCCTCGCTCGTGGGGCTTGCGTGTGATGTAGACGCCCGGGAAATCCTCGCGCGTGGTGATCTCCAGATACGGGAATGTCTTATCGTCCATCAAGTCCATGTTGTAGAGCGGGCGAACGTCCTTGATCAGCCGGGCCTCCTTGAGCATCGCGTCCACTTCGCTCTCGGTCTCTAAGTAATCCACATGGTCAACTCTGGCGACCATCTCCACGATGTGAGGCCCCCGGGAAACCTCCAGATTGCTGCTCGGCTGAAAGTAACTGGCGACGCGCGAGCGCAGATTCTTCGCCTTGCCGATGTACAGAACGACGTCCTCGGCATCTTTCATGAAGTACAGACCCGGTCCGGTCGGGAACTCCTTGATCCGCTCCCGGATCTTTTCCAGTCTGTTATTGCCGTCGTTGCTCACTGCCTGATCCATGAACCTGCGTACCGATGATTGGCGGTCGCGGAGGGGATCGGCCATCCGAAACCCGCAATCGCCAAAGAATATGAATATAATATCGTCAAAACCTTCCGGGTTCATTCCCATCGCGAATGGAATCTGTAATCCGAACCCCTCATCGATACTACGCCCCTACCCCGCAAAGAGTTTGGAGGGGGGCGAAGACTGTATAAGTCCCTTTGGTCCTATCGGTCCTTCAGGTCATATTGCCCAGAAACTGACGGTCCGTTCCACCTTGCAGCAGCCCTCGATTCTGCTAAAATAGCTATCGAAGGCTCATGCGATGAAAGCACGCCAGATCATTCATGTGGACATGGACGCGTTTTACGCCTCGGTCGAGCAGCTTGACCGGCCGGAGCTGCAAGGCAAGGCCGTCATCGTCGGGGGCGATCCGAAGGCTCGCGGCGTGGTCAGCGCCGCCTCCTACGAGGCCCGCAAGTTCGGCATCCACAGCGCGATGCCGATGGCCCAGGCCGTGCGCCTGTGTCCGCAGGGCGTCGTCCTGCCTGTTCGCATGGACCGCTACGCCGAAGTCTCCCACACCATCCACACCATTTTCGAGCGCTACACGCCGCTGGTGGAGCCGATCTCACTCGATGAGGCGTTCCTCGACGTAACCGGCAGCATCGACCTGTTCGGAAGTGCCGAGCAGATCGGCCACGATATCAAAACCCAAATCCGCGCGCAGACTCACCTGACCGCCTCCGTCGGGGTCGCGCCCAATAAGTTCCTCGCAAAGCTGGCCTCCGATTTGAACAAGCCCGATGGCTTTGTCGTCATCACCGAGCAGAACAAGCAGCAAATCCTCGACCCGCTCCCGGTCGGCAAAATCTGGGGTGTCGGAGAGGTGACCGAGAAGGCCCTGCACTACCGCGGGATTCGCACGATCGCTCAGCTTCGCTGTACCACGGCGGAAGAGTTGAAAGGAATTGTGGGTAACGGTGCGACCGAGCTTCTGAGGCTCGCCTGCGGCGAGGATGACAGTGAGGTCGAGCCGGAGCGGCAGCGCAAGAGCCTCTCAAGTGAACAGACCTTTGCGACGGATATCCGCGATGCAGCCATCCTGTCGAGCGTGCTCCTGGAAGAGGTGGAGGAGGTCGCCGAGCGGCTGCGCCGCCACCGCCTCAAGGCCAGAACGGTAACGCTGAAGCTGCGCTACGGCGATTTTCGAACGGTGACGCGCAGCGAGACGCTCCGGGAGCCGACGAACCTGACCAAGCTCCTGTGGGAGGCCGCGGACCGAGTCTTTCGGCAATGGCAGGTCCGGTCTGGCGGCCCGCTGCGTCTGCTCGGCTTCGCCGCCTCCGGCCTGGAAGACGAGCACGCCGGCCAGCAACTGCTCTTCCCGGACCCCGAGCAAGAGAAGCTCAAAAGGCTCGACAGCGCAGTGGACAAAATCCGCGACCGCTACGGCAAACGAGCCCTTGGCCGGGGCAACTGGACCGTGCGCGACAATCCCGACACTACCGACTGACTCGGGGAGTCTGTTGGCCGAGGCTGCCCCACAACAGCTACGGCTTCACGGCTCGGTCGTAGATTCGCACGTCGTCGATCAGGCCGGACCAGGAAGTGCCGGGGGCGAGCGTACCGCCGGCACCGACATACAAACCCGCGTAGGTTCCCACCAGCGTTGTCTGTGCGTCCCTGGCCACTTCGATGTCATCCACATAGAGAATCCGGTTCGAGCCGTCCCACACGAATCCCACGCGGTGCCAGGCGCCGTCCGTGACGCTCGTGGCGGATTTCAGGGCTTTTCCGGTGCGTCCGGCGCTCTTGAGTTCCGTGGCCAATCCGCCATCCGAGGCACCCGCCATCAACCAGTTGGCACCGTTCACCTGGGACACAATGACCTGTCCGGGTGCCCCGCCCTTGACCCAGGCAAGAACGCTGAACGCACCTTCTGATGGATCACGAACGAACTCCATCGTCACACAATCATCCACGCCATCAAGCTGCAACGCCCCACCGATTTTGCCGCCGGCCGGTTCCCACACAGGATCGCCGACTAGCACGCCGTCACTGTTCCCCGCACTGTCGACGGCCACGCCCCCTTCGGCCTCATCCAGCCTCCAATGCGCGATCAGGTCAGGACTGGGGAACTCCTGGCCCCAGTAGCTCATCAGAACCTCCAGGTCCTTCTCATCGACCACCCCGTCGCCCCAGGGGCATGGCCCCATATCTACCGCGGGGTCGTCCTTGCCCCAGGATTCGATCAGTCGCAGGAGATCCGCAATGTTCACCATTTCGTCGCTATTGAAGTCAACGTTGGGGATTATTGGGACCTGCCAGATGTCACCTTGGCCGTAGCCACCCGGTCGATTAGAGCAGAAATAAAGAATATTACCATCTGGTGAGAGGCTTGGCCATGCTTCAGAGTATGGGCTGTCTATAGGAGCAGGGAGCTTTGATGCGGTGCACCAACTGTCTTGACCAGAAGCTCGTGTGGAGTACCACAGATCCCACGTCGCAGGCGATTCTTGGCCGCGCATGAAGATCAGTAATCGGCCGTCACGAGATACTTCGGGGCAGAATTCCCCCTGGTCGGTGTTGATGGAGGGTCCCAGATTGACGGGTTCGTTCCAGTTACTCTGGGCGCTGTCGCGAGTTGCCATCCACAGATCGAACCATCCTGCGGAACGTATGCTGGTGAAGTAGAGTGACAAGCCATCCGGCGAAATGTTGACCATTGCGTCGCCATCAGATGCATTGACTGGAGGTCCTAGGTTGATGGGTGGTCCCCAGTTGTCATCGATGCTGAGACGAGTACTCACGTAGACATCCGCATGTCCATATCCTCCGGGAATGATAGTATCCCCACATCCGTCGTTGAAATATAGAGAGAGCCCGTCCTCAGATATGAAGGGTTCCCAACAGGAATACTGTGAATTGGGCGGACTGCCAGCGTTTTGTGGAGGTTCCCAATCGTCTTGAGTAGTGGGCCGTGTGCTTACCCACAAATCGTAACCGCCGAATCCACCATCTCTGTTCGACGTGAAATAGAGCGACAATCCATCCGGGGCAACCCAAACCCCATGAACATCATCCACGGAATTGACCGTCGGCCCAAGGTTCTGCGGCTTGCCAAAGAAGAAATCGGCATTCGCGGCCGGCGTGTCAAGACCTGAGAGTAGACCGAGTCCAAACAGGGACAGTACAAACATGGGAATCTGGAACAGTCTCATCTCACCCCTTCCCTTCTGCCTAAAGGCAACACATAAGACTTGAGTCCTGTTGTCCCCTCGTCCGACGGAGAAGACGAGTCGACCACGTGTGACCCACTTGAGCCGGCTGTCGCGACATCCATCACCTCGCTGCTGTGCCTAACGTGGCTGGAGGAGCGATGGTAAGAGCGAGTGGTCCAGACGCAAGACGTTGAGTCTGGACTACGACAATTCCCCAGGATCTGCGTGCGACTTGCATCTTCTCACCTCCCGATTCGAGAGCCTGGCATGAACAGCAGCTCGGCGTCGAAACAGCCAACGGTAGTGGGGGAGCAGGAAGCCCCGCTCCCCGCCGCCAGATATAGCTCCATTGTACCTATTGCGCCCTACGCGATTCTATACGTAGAAGTACGTATTTTCGGGGCGGCACCTCGGAAAGCACCGTTTCCCGGTCTATTCGGCGACCGGATGCGGCACATCACCCACAGCGGCCAACCAGAGGGCACACCAACTTGAGAAGAGCATCAAGAAAAGGGCCGGCGACTCCGTTTCCCGCCGGCCCGTTCCGAAGTGCGTGTGCTCGGTGGGCGGAGAGTCTTACGGTCGCACGACGCGGTTGTAGATTCGCACGTCGTCGATCAGGCCGGACCAGGAAGTGCCGGGGGCGAGCGTACTGCCGGCACCGACATACAAACCCGCGTAGGTTCCCACCAGCGTTGTCTGTGCGTCCCTGGCCACTTCGATGTCATCCACATAGAGAATCCGGTTCGAGCCGTCCCACACGAATCCCACGCGGTGCCAGGCGCCGTCCGTGACGCTCGTGGCGGATTTCAGGGCTTTTCCGGTGCGTCCGGCGCTCTTGAGTTCCGTGGCCAATCCGCCATCCGAGGCACCCGCCATCAACCAGTTGGCACCGTTCACCTGGGACACAATGACCTGTCCGGGTGCCCCGCCCTTGACCCAGGCAAGAACGCTGAACGCACCTTCTGATGGATCACGAACGAACTCCATCGTCACACAATCATCCACTCCATCAAGCTGCAGGGCCCCGCCGAGCTTGCCACCAGTTGGCTGCCAGGTCGGATTGCCATGTACGCTTCCCTTGTTGGAGCCGGCGCTGTCGTATGCTATGGTCCCTTCTGTCTCGTCCAGTTTCCAGTGTGCTGCCAAGCCCGGCTCCGGCATCTCGGGAATCTCCGTTCCCAGGTATTGCAGCAGAAGCTCAAGATCCTTGGCATCGACGACGCCGTCGCGTTTGGCCGCAGGGGCGATATCGGCGGAGAGATCATTCGCATCCATAGCCTTCATGAGGATGGCCCGATCCTGCTCGTCAACTTTCCAGTCGTTGTTGAGGTCCGCCCGCTTGGCCAAGACCATATCCAGTGCCGCTCTGGCATCGACTCGACCCCAACCATAGTAATCATCCCTCCCCGGAGCGCCGAGGTCCTTCGCGGACCGCTCCAGGAAGTGGCGAACCTCGTCGTTGGTTAGATTGGGCTCCACAGACAGAATCAGGGCCGCTACGCCGGCTACGATTGGAGCAGAGGCAGAAGTCCCGCCGAATGCGAAGTAGTCTGTGATGGGGAGGCCCCTGATGATCCCGGCAATATCGGTGGTCCAGATGCCGAATACGTCCCCGGCCGTGCCGGGCGGATGAGTGGGCCCACCCGGAGCCATGATGTCCAACTCCGGCCCGTAATTACTATAGCCCCAACGCAGGTCCTGGTGGTCCGTTGCGCCGACAGCGATGACCTCCGGATATCTCGCGGGGTAATACACAAACGCGTTGGCGTTGACCGCAGGGTACACAAGAACACATCCTTTGCCGTTTCGACCGATTCCTCCTGGTTTTGTGATATCCACTATCGCGGAGTGAATGATGGGAGTTGGGTAGTCTGTGGCCCCTCTCCCATTTACGATGTCGGCGCCCTGTGCCGCAGCCCAGCGGAGTGCTGTCGCCCCGATGTCTTCCGTGGCAGGGTTGGGTTGTATCTGTGTTTGTCGGATGGGCATCACCTTGCAGTTCCAGGTAACTCCCGTGACGCCAATAGAGTTGTTGCCTTGAGCCGCGACAAGACCCGCGCAAGCTGTGCCGTGGAGGTTTGTCTCCCCAACAAGGGCAGGGTCTGGGTACGGGTCATTCTCGAAGAAATCGTATCCTGCGACCAGGTTGTTGATCAGGTCAGGATGGCTGGTGTCAACACCGCAGTCGAGGATGCCGACCACGATGTTCGGGTCTCCTGTCGTAATCTCCCACGCCTCCGGCGCGCGAATGTCCGCACCGGGTGTGCCGCCGGACTGACCGGTGTTGTGCAAGTGCCATTGCATGGGGAAGTACTCGTCGTTCGGGAACACGCCGGGAGTGTTGGCCTCTTGTCCTGCTGAAGCAACCCGTAGTCTCTGGTCCGCAACAGCGCCGTCCGGCACAACTTGGTCACCGAGCTTCGGCTGGAATGCCGTATTCGGGCATGCCCACTCGACACAGGCCGCTTGGCGGAGTTGCCCCACGGCAGCAAAGACAGCCTCGGCGTCCGGCCCCAGGACCTCCAGGAGATACTCCTGCTGCGTGAATTCCATCCGCTTCCTGATCGTGCAGCCGGCCTGTTGGCAGAGAGCCTTCAGTTGCTCGATCTCCGTGCCGGGCTTCACGCGCACGACGATCTCTGGGATGATGGCGACCGTCTCGCCGTTTGATGAGAACAGCGGTGCGGCGTAGGCCACCTGGCCGCCGGCTCGGAGCGAGCGAATTGTGTCTTCATTGCGGCCGCCGGGACCTTCATTCTCCACGGTCCAGACGCCCCCCCGATCCACCCCGCGAACCTCTCCGGCGTCCTCGGCATCAAGGGCGGATATGCCCGCCAACGCGTGAATGCCGCCGGCTTTCTCTGCCAGCTTGATGACATACCCCTTCTGGGGCTGCGGCACGAACTCCAGCCGATCATTGCCGCACTGGACTGCGTAGCCAGAATTCGCATGAGCCGGGAGTCCTGTAAGAAGAAGGAAAATCACCAGTAACAACGCCGTGCACATGGAAAGCTTAAACAGGTTCATTTCTCTTATCCTCCTTTGCATTTGGCCGACTGCCTGCGAGATCACGGTTTCACCGCCCGGTCGTAGATTCGCACATCGTCGATCAGGCCGGACCAGAAGGTGCCGGCCGCGAGATTCGCCCCGGCCCCGGTATGCAGGCCGCCAGCCGATCCCGCCAAGCTCGACTGCGTGTCTCTAGCGACCTCGATGTTGTCCACGTACAGGATTCGGTCGGAGCCGTCCCAGACAAAGCCTACACGGTGCCAGACGCCATCCGCAACCACGGCCGAGGACATAAGTACCTTCCCCTTGCGACCCGGCTCCCACAGCTCGGTCGCAACCGTACCCGTTGGAGACATTGCCAGCCAATTCACTCTGTCGACTTGCGAGAGGATGACTTGCCCTGGCGCACCGCCTTGGACCCAAGCAAAGACGCTGAACGGTCCGGCGGCCGGGTCCAGCACGGACGCGGTGCTGACATAGTCGTCCACGCCGTCGAGCCGTAGTGCTCCGCCCGTTTTTCCCCCCTCCGACTGCCAGAGGGGGCCACCGTGAAGCGTTCCATCGTTTTCACCCACCCTGTCGGCCGCAACGACCCCCTCGGTTTCATCCAGCCTCCAAGACGCAACGAGTCTGGGATCATTCACCTCCTGCTGCCAGTAGCTCATCAGGACCTCCAGGTCCTTAGCGTCCACCATGCCATCACCAAAGGGTGGCGGGGCAATGTCGACGGATGGCTCATTCTGACCCCAGTGTTCGATAAGTCTTAGCAGATCCGTCATATCCACCTTTCCGTCGCCGTTGAAGTCGACGATTGGCACGATTGACGCCTGCCAGATGTCGTACACGTAGAAGCCGGTTCCTCTGTTGAAGCAAAGGGTGGAGCCGTCGGGCGATAACCTGGGACTGTCCTCGTTCAAGGAACTGTTCACCGGACGCCCAAGATTCCTCGGGATGCCCCATTCGTCGTCGGTTGTTGCCCGTGTCGTCACCCAGATGTCCTCTCCTCCGAACCCGCCCGGCCGAAACGGGCCCGTGGGGTAGGCGTCGGAAAAGAACAGCGACAGGCCGTTGGCGGAGAGGCATGGTAGCCCTTGGTAAACTGAGTTGTTGATTGCCGGCCCAAGCCTCACGGGGGTACCCCAGGGATCATTTTTCGTGTCCCGTCGCGTCACCCATATGCTGGCACCGCCTCCTTGCCCGGCAGTGCCATATTCACCTACCATGAAGTAGAGTTCCCGCCCGTCGGCAGATACCCAGGGCGCCGCATCCTCCGCTGGGCCATTCACGGTAGGCCCCAGGTTGACAGGGGGGCCCCAGCCGGCATCTTTCGTGGCCCGCCTGGTCACCCAGATGTCCCAGCCGCCATATCCGCCCGGCCGGTTTTCGGAGTTGAAATAGAGTTCCAGGCCATCGTGCGAGAGGCACGCACAGGTATCCGCAGCCGCGCTGTTGGCCGCAGGCCCGAGATTCACCGGCTCGCCCCAGTCCGCGTCCGTCGTGTCTCGCCTGGCTACCCACAAGTCATAGTCACCGACCCCGCCGGGCCGCCTTGAGTCCAAGTATAGTTCCAGGCCGTCAGCGGAAATGCAGTCCAACGACTCGACGTATGAGCTGTTCATCGGCGGCCCGAACTTGGTGGGAGTGCCGAAGGCAAAATCGGCCCTGGCAGCGCTGCCCATAATAAGAACGACAACAACCAGTACGGCCAGAACCTCGAGACCACAACCGCGACTTCTTCTCATTTCATGCCACCCTTTCTCTCCTATCGCTGAAGGAGTACAATCAAAGCACTGTTTGACAAAGAGACACAGCCTGGTTCCTGACCTCGGCCCTGGCTGCCAATTGACCAAACCACCCCAGAGATCCCCCACCCTCGATCGTCAGATGCGAGATGGCATACCGGTTCCCGTCAAAGACACCCGCGAAAGGAGTTCCCTGAAAATCGTTCTTCATGGGGTAAGTATCCGAGGCAATGATGGCCTTGTCGAAGACCTTGCGGCCGGGGAGGTTGGGGTCCAGGTCGATGTCGGCGGTCAGGAGGAAATGCTTGTCGTAATCCTCGGGACTCTCGCCGAGGGCGATCAGATCAGCGGCCGTCGCAATCTGGTACGGGTCGTTAGGCTCTCCGCCACCCCCGCTGTATTTGGCGTAGGCGGGGAGATTGACAAGATAAACTGCGATCAGGAAAGGGATTCTCCGCAGGATTGGGGAGTCTCTCACCTCAACCATCATCGATCCTCCACCCCCAACCTCACGCAGAACGCTCATTGCCTCTTTTTCGACCTCTCTCCGTGCACGAACCGACGCAATTCGGCAGGATGCCAGCGTTCCGTTTGCTGATAGGTAGTATAACGGATGGGAATTGCCCCGTCAAACCCGAGAACCATGAGACCGCAGACAAACGCTCATGAACGCCGGTAGAGACCGCTTGGCCCGATGGTGTCCATTTTGCAGGCGGCGAGGAGAGCTATCAGGCGAACGAAAGGCCCGCTTCTTTTGCGACGCCGCGGATGTGGGCGGCGGCCTTGTCGTATTCATCGGCATTTGGCAGATGCTCCAGCATCAGGGGCGTGCCGGGGAATCGGCTCAGCTCTTTCAGGAAGACGGTGTAATCCAGGCCGCCGGTGCCCGGACGGGTCTCGTTGAGGTGCGTGGTCAAGCGCAATTCCAGGAGGATGTCCTTCGCGTGGCAGCTCTTGATATGAGGACCCAGCTTCTCGAAGCACTCCCGGATCAATTGACCGTTGCCGTAGTAGCGCTGCGGGCTGCATACCAGATTCGTAGGGTCCAGATGCACGGCGAATTGTCGGCGGTCCATCGCCTTGAGCAACTGCGCGTACGAGTCCGGCGAGTCCGGGTACGCCCAGGGCATCATCTCCAGGGTGAACCAGGTCCGCGTCGGCTTGACATAGTCGATAATCGAGCGGGTGGTCTCGACGATCATATCGAAAGTTTCCGTCGTGAAGTTCTTAGGCGAGGGTCCGTCCCACATCTCGCCGCGGGAGCCGGAGATATTGACGCAACAGCGGGCGCCGATGCGGTCGGCCAGGGCCAACTGTTGACGACACTTCTCCAACGCGGCCTTGCGCTCCTGCTCCTTGGGGCTGATCGGATTGCTCCACGCCCCGGTCTCCGCGATGATGATCCCGGCCTTTTGCGCCGCCGTTTCGTAGGCCTTGACCTCGGCATCGCTCGCCTCGGCCCCGACGGGACAATAGGCCGCGGAATAGCCGAGCTTTTTGAGGGCCGCGACCCAGCCTTGCGGGTCCTGGTACTTTTCAAACACCGGCCCGCCCAGCCGCAACGAATTGCCCGTCGCCTGCGCCGGCGTTCTGATGGTCACCGAAGCAACCACCGCCGCCCCGGCCAGCGATTTCTTCAAGAGGTCTCGCCGTGACATGGTGCCATGATTGCTCATCGTTTTTGCCCCTTCCTATTTGCCATTCACTTTCGGCGCCGCCGCCGGCTCGTCATCTCGTCCAAGTCCCGACGGGCTCCCATTGTAAATCCCGAATGGCAAATCGTAAACCTCCTTGGATTCGATTCGCAATCCCAGCGCCGGTTATTGCCCGGCATAGAAAGCTATGCCCTGGAAGGCATAGACGTGAGAGAATTCCCGGATCAGCTTCTCCTTCTCGCTCTCATCGATGGTGTAGAAATAGTCGCTGCCTTTTTCGTCCCAGAACTGGTAGACCGGCTTTGCTTCTTTCGGCTGCTTGCCGTCGGGCCAGGCGTAGAAGGCCACCCCCTCCAGCCGCCAGAGCTGTGGATTCTCCTTGACCAGCCTCTCTTTCTCGGCCTCATCGATTGTGTAAAAATGGGTCAATCCCGTGTCGGACCAGAACCGGTAGACCGGCGCCAGGCCCGCCAGGAAAGGTGTGGTGGCCGCTTTGAATACGGGCCCCTCATATATCCAGACGCCGGCGTACTCATTGACCAGCTTCTCCTTTTCGGCCTCATCAAGCGTATAGAAATGCCGACCCGTGACAGGCGACCAGAAGCGATAGACATCGGCCATGCCCGGCACGGTCTGCCTTATTACGCTGCCGGTGTCGATCACGAAATCATCCAGATAGACGTCGCCGGAGTTGATTTGCAGGCCTTCGGAGCCGCCGCCCAGGAACAGCCGGACCGGCTGGCCGCCCCACGAGGTCTTCAGAAGACTGCGTATCGTACCCCATGCGCTCGTGCTGCCATAGCCGACGTTGCTCAGATAAAGCACGTCCGATGCGGCATCGTAGGACACGTAGAGCACGCCGTCATTTTGACGCCTGTCGGCAAAGTCGATCTGCCTTCGCAGGCCGTCGATGGCCTCATACCAGAAGTATGGATACTGCCTGTCGCATCCCGCGCCGAATTTAACATAGCGGGTGCTGAGATCGTTGGTATCCGGCACCAATCCGACACCGACCCAGCCGGACTGGTCCCCGGACAGGCCGAAATGCACACTCACCCGGAAGGAAAAGTCGCGCGTCGGATCGATTTGCCAGCCGTTGCCGAGGTACAAGGCATCAGCTCCCGCCGCCTTGCCCGTGGCGCCGAGCTCGAGCTGCTGATTGGTCTCTCTCAGCCAACAGCTCAACAGGTCATCGCCATAGAGCTGCCAGGCACCATCCTGGCTGTCATCGTTGAAATCGTCCGACATGGCAGGCACATTGACATCCCCGCCGTGACTGCCATCAGCCCCGCCGTTGCCGTTATCGCTGCCGTCGCCGCCTTTACCCCCATCGCTGCCATCGGGGACCTCGCCGGTCAACGCCAGGCTGAAGTAGAGCCCCCCTGCAATAGCTTTGTAGTCGTTTCCCGCCGGCGGATTCGCTTGCCCCCAGTTGGGATGGTCGGCTCCTCTGGTCCCGGCTCCCCAGCCGACCGCCGAGCCGTCTTTCTTCACGGCCAGACAGTGCAGGTAGCCGGCCGCCACATCGGCATAATCGTTTCCGGCGGGCACGTTCGCCAGGCCAAAGTCAAAGCGGTCAGCGCCCCACCACACGACGGAGCCGTCATTCCGCAGCGCCAGAGACTGACTGCCGCCGGCACTGATATCCGTGTAAGCCGCGTCGGTGGGCGTGCCCTCGGTCGCCGCCCAGTAACCCCAGGAAACCAGCGAGCCGTCCGGGCGCAGCGCCACCGCATGATCGTCCCCGGCAGCCACCGCCGTGAAGCCCTTGTCCCGGGGCGTGCCCGATACCTGGCCCCACCGGTCGCTGCCCCAGGCGACAATGGAGCCGTCCGTCTTCAAGGCCACGGCGAAAAACTCGCCGCCCTCGACCGCCACGAAGTCACGCCCCACGGGCACGCGAGAGACCTGTCCCTGCACATCACTTCCCCAGGCCGCGATCGAGCCATCGTTGCGAATCGCAAGGCTGAAATCGGCACCGGCCCCGATGGCCTTGTACGTGCCGGCCGGCACGTTACATTCGCCGTCGTCGTTCTGTCCCCACGCCACGATCGTGCCGTCGGACCGCAGTGCCAACCCATGTGCATCGCCGGCGGCAAGGGCTGTGTAGTCCTGCCCCGCGGGCAAGCCGGTCACCTGGCCGTCATAGTCCTGGCCCCATGCGCGCAAGCCGCCAGCCGCCGCTGTGGCAGCCGTGCACGTCACCACGCAGGCAATTACCCATAGCACATTGGATATCTTCAGGTATCTCATCGTACTCCTCCTCAATCTATCCTCCGTGTGTTTTCCCCGTCGTTAAGCGTACGCGCGAACAAAGCGCATGCGTCATGAACGCCTCGACCATCCGTGGAGTTATAAATCTTTCGCGTCGAGTCTTGAGTTGAACATCGGTGCTGTGCTCACGCTTGCGTAAGGATGTCTACGCAAACGTGGACATGGCACCCACTTTGAACTCATCCTGTGGAACCGGGGTCCGTCCCCCAACACGGCGGCACCACGACCTCCTCGTTGGCACATCGCCGCTCTTTCAACGATATTATTATACCTTTGGGGAGGCACCAATGCAAGCTTCTTTTGGCCTATGCCCCCAGAGGGTATACGTCAGACTTGTGGCCGGGGCCTTTGTATGTCATTGCGCGCGCAACGCAGCAATCTGATAGTCGCAGGGCGTGAGGTGCCGTACGATGAGGAATACGGGGTCCGGCGACCCCGCAACCGGTCCGGCAGGCAGACCTCATGACTTGGGGTGCCATTTGCCGTCATCGCTCTTTTTGTATTTCCGTTTGACGGCGGACCAAGCGACCCGGCCGGCGGTCTCCTCGCGCGACTCGTCGCCGCGCCGCTTGTTCTTGTCCTTGTACCGGTCATACGCGTCGTTGTACGCGGATTCGTAGATCTCCTGCGCCTTGGATGGCAACGCGCTTTTGACCTGTTTTGGCAGATCACTCTTGCTCTTGAAAGGCATGCCTCAACTCCTTTTCACATGGCGGACGACCCGGGCGCGCCGCATCGCGGCTTCCGTTGACACAAAGCACGCGGCAAGTTTCCTCATGCAGCGACTGTTCTGTCCGCGACAAGGCTACCGCCCACAATGGCTCCGGTTGCGCCCGCCCGGGAGCGACTCAGCGCCATCTCCTGGCAAAGATGGAGGCGAAGACCAGCCCGGCGACGAAGGCGATCGTGATGGCCGTCACCGGCCGATCCTCCACCCGGGCCCGCCAATTATCCATCTTCTCGGAGCCGCGCTCTTTGAGAGTATCCGAGGTATCCCGAAGGCGGTCCTTTGCCTTGCCTTCCAGTTCCGCTATCGCTTCTCGCAATCTATTTCGACTTCTCATGATCGCATCCCTGCTGGAAGACGCGGCGGAATCGAGTATGCCGGCCATGTCTTTCCGTAATTTGTGCACATCGCTCTTCAAGTTCTCAACATCCTTGCTCACCGATGCTTTTGTCGTTTCCGTTTCCATAATTAGAATCCTAAACCGCTACTGTCCCGGCTCCCCAAAGACCCATCACCAGGAGCACAATGAAAATCACAACGAAAATGAAAAACAGCACTTTGGCCATCCCCGCCGCTACCGAGCCACACCACCAAATCCCAGGGCAGCCGCAACGACGGCCACGACCAGGAAAACCAGTGCCCACCCTAACAGACCCATATCTCTTCTCTTTCCGGCCCAATCTCTCGCTTTCACCAATCGTTGATGGGTGGCTGGCAGTCGATAGCGACCCATCGCTGAAGCTAACTACGCGGGCCTGTAGGCCGCCCCCACGAGGAATTTGCCGATTCGATGGGGTGCGAATCCTCACAAGAGCAGTGAGGGGTCTGGCTGGTGATTATGCGTCCGGAGGGACTCGAACCCCCAACCGCCGGTTCCGAAGACTGCAACGACCGATTTTCCTGAGCGAAAAACGCGGTTTGCGGCTCGCCATTAACGGGTATTTCGGCGCTGCCGTTCGCAGCCGTCCGTGACCGTCCGTCTGAGAAACAAGCTTTCGACAAGCTTTCGTTGCCGACCACCCTGTCATCAGTGCCGCTCTTGACGGCAACCTGAGCTTCCAGGGCAGTGTAAGACAGGTCCGCAATGCTCGCCACCGCCTGAGCTTCCTGGCCACGTAGGACGTGCGTGTAGACGTTCGCAGTCAAGTTGATGTCGCGATGGCGAAGAATAGTCTGTGCCGTTTTCATGCTTGCTCCGCTGGCGGCCAGCAGCGTGGCACACTGCCCGCGTAGTGCATGGAAGTCAAAGACCCGGCCAGCTTCATCCTTGTACGGGATCTCCGCTCTTGCCAGATCGGACCGAAGCATATCCGACGTCTTGTCGTCAAGTGCCGCGTATCTCCCGCCGAACGCCTTTGAATCAGGCAGCTTGGCCGCAAGGAAATCCCGAAGCTCGGCAGATAGCCCAGGGCTGAGATGTTGCGTGTCCTGGCGTTTGCCCTTTGCCGTCTCGGCCTTGACTGTAACCGTACCCGCATTGAAATCAAAGTCCACCTTGCGGAGCTTCCTGATCTCATCGGCCCTCAGACCTGTTTCTGTGACAAAGCGATACAACAGATATCTCTCATGGCCGGACATTCCATGCGATTCCGGGCCGTTAGCCGTCGCGTACAGCAGCCGCCGAAGTTCGTCAATGGTCAGCGCCCTTCGGACGTGTCGGCGGTCAAGCTTGTAGTCCAGTTCCTTCAACGGCTGCAATGGTGATTCGTGGACGTATCCGCGCTTGATGAGCCAATTGAGGAAAAGCTTTGCCGCCTTCAAGTAGGCGTTCGACCGGCGAAAACTCAGCTTCTTCGGCTTCTTCGATTCATCCCTGATGATTGCGCCGTTGCGGAGGTCTTTCAGATACGTCTCGACCCGGTTGGCGTTGATGTCGGAGAAGTACTTGAAACCGCAATCTCTGAACAGGATGCGGGCAAGGGAAACGCTGTCGTGAATGTGCGATTCGCTGAGTTCCTGAGCCCGCAGGGACTGTTCGAATTCGTCCATGAGTTCATTCAAGGTCCGGCCGGCGGCCGTGCGCCTTTGGTCCAGCAGGCCAAAGCCGATGAGCCCCTGCTTAATCGGGCTCGGCAACCCCTCAAGGTACTTTTGCAACTCCCTATCGAGAGGGAGATTGCCGGCCTTGACGTTCAAGAGCCTTTGCACGTTGTCGGCCAATCGCTGTGTGGCATCCTGGTCGGTGAAGCCCTTGAGGGTCCGCTTGATGCCGGAATTGTCGTCGAAGTCAACGTGCCAATGGCTCGTCTCGACAAGGATTCGGTCCCCGTCCCTGGTGAGCCGGGCTTCCTTTTGCCGGCCGCGTCCGTTGGTGAAGCGAGCGTACTTGCCGTCTTTCCGCGTGAGGACCTTCGCGCCCTCCGGCAACGGCTTTGAATAGCTTTCTCGGTAAATCCTCATCTCCTGTTCCCTTCAAGAAGAAAACCCGCCGAGGCTGCATAGACACGACTGGCCGAAGGCGGCCAAGAAGTGCCCCCGGCGGGTCTTTTCTCTATTGGGTTGTCATGTCTATGCAACTCAGATTGTACGATCTGTTCCATGAAAGTCAAGCCCCTAATTCCGATTTTCTTCATCTTTTTCGCCGTCACTCGGTCCGCGTTCCCTTCGCTCCGCGCGGATACGCTCCCACTCTTGACGTGCTGGACAACCACAACTGACCCATGCCTTGAGTTCCAGAGCATTCCATAGACTACACTTCCCCAGCTTGATGGGACGTGGGCCAATCTCGCCCGTCGCAGTCAATTGGTACAAGTGCGTTCGGCTGATCCCGAGCACTTCGGCTGCATCTTCGGATTTGAGTAACAGCTTGTCCATAGGTCCTACTGAACGTCACGAAGAATACCGGGCTTCGGATTGCCAGACCGTCGCCCACCTGCGTTTTCGAACAAAGAACAGCGATTCTGGCCGAAAGCTTGTCCTACGCTTGTTTTTGGGCCCCCAAATCGCCCGCTTTTTATGGTTCGGCGGGGAAGCCTGCCGGTGCCGGCGTTGCTGAGGAAATCGCCCACGGCCCCCAACACCCGCCGCAATCGTTCCTTGGCGTCTCGTGGATCCCGGGCGCCATCCTGCTGTTTCTCCCTGCCGGTCGAAGCGGCCGCGACCGGTTCATTGATTCTCTGTGTTGTATCCATGCTCTTTTTCCTCGGCTAAAACGGGATCTCGTTCCCCGTCAGTGGACCCGGCGGTTGGGTTCCTGGCTCTGTCGGCTTGCCGCTTGACCCCGTAGCCGCCGGCTGGGATTCGGGATCCGGCTTGTCGAGGAACAGGTGCTCCACGACGATGCTGTGGCGGCTGTGCTTGACGCCGTCCTGGCTGGTCCAGGTATCGAGCTTCAGCCGCCCCTCAATGAGCACCTCCGCGCCCTTGGCCCCGTACTTCATCGCCCGGTTCGCCATGTATGCAAAGGTCACGCACTCAACGAATAGAACCTCCTCGCGCTCTTGCTCGTCCCTGCCCGTCCACTTGTGGTTCGAGGCCAGGCTGAACTTACAGATGGCCGTCTGGTTCGGCGTGTACGAAAGCTCCGGATCGCGGGCGAGCCGGCCATGCAGGATGACGTGGTTGAAATCACCCATCATGCGATTCTCCCATAGCGAAACTCTGCTTCCCTCTTCCTTCTGAAATTCCAGACTTTTGATGTCGGTTATTCATAGGTTTTGTCCGCCTTTTTTGACAAGTGTCCGCAACCGACTTGTAACCTGTAACCACTTGTAACCAGTTTTCCAGTAAAGTCCCCCATGAGAGAGAAAGCTGGAAAAGTTATGGAAAAAGTGGTTACATTGGTTACAAGGGTCAAAAACGCGGTTCTTTTGGTTACAAAATCCTTCATGGCTTCCGCCTCAGACAGGTGCGTCTTGCCCATCTTCACATCTTTCAGGGTTCGTTTCGGTTACAAAATCATCCGATAGTGGACAATCCGAATCGCCAAATACCCCCGTCTCGGAATAGTCGTATCGAGTCCGGGAAATCAAGGTTACCCCTGTCCAGCACTTGCCGACTCGCTCGTCGCCGACATTGTCGGCATACCTTTTTGGCTTACTCTCGCAGCCTCGCGCACGAAGTCGCTTGTTGAACTCTCTTGGACCGACCGGATACCGTATACCCACATCTTTGGCCCACTGCTCGTAGGCGCCTCGCATCTCGTGAACGGGGACATAGGCTTGGGGTGCGAACTTGCACTCCTCCTCGCAAAACTCACGCAATGGGTCCTGGCTCCGGCGGTACTCCTGGGTGCTACTCTCCACCACCGAGGGCACAATCAAACCAGACTGCCGCCATTTCAGACAGCCTCGAACGGCCCACGCGAGTATGGCCGATCCTGCCACTTTGGGGTCGCGAAGCCGTAGCTTCACGATGGGGTCTCTGGCGTCTTTAGGGATAACGTGATTGAAGGGTATCCGCAGGATGCGTCGCCACATGGCTTCGTCGTCGTCCCGGACTCTCGGTGCATGGTTTGCCGCCAACCAAAGCTTGAACTGCGGCACGAACTCAAAGCTCTCCGAGTACAGGAACCGCGCGGAGACGGTATCCCCGCCCGTAAGCACTTTCACGAGTCCTTCGGCCAGGGTTTTTCCTTCGTCCACTTCGATGGAGACCACCAGTCGCGCCCCCACCAACTTGGCGATATCGTTGCGGGGGCCGCCGACACTATCTCGCTTCAAGAAGCTCTCGAAGTCCGCTGTGGCGGCGTAGCTGCCCAAGGTCGCCTTCAGCCCCTCCACGAACGTGCTCTTACCAGTCGCAGCGTCGCCGTGCACAAAGAAAAGCTTCTCTTCCTGCGTACTACCGGTCAGCGCGTATCCCGTGGCGGCCTGTAGGAAGTCCATCATCGCGGGGTCGTCGTTGGTGACCGTTCGCAGGAAATCATCCCACAGTGACAGCCGAGCATCAGGGTCGTATCGAACGGGGCACAACTTCGTGAGCATGTCGGCCGGATCGTGATCCCTGAGTTGTCCGGTCGTGAGGTCGATGGTTCCATTGAGGCAGTTGAGCGAGAAGATACCGGTGTCCAAAGAATCTGCGTAAACGGCAATATCTGGCAGCGACCGTGCCAGCGTCAGAATCGCCTGGATGCGATTGTTGCTCTCGGATTGCAGCCCCCATGCCGCCACCCGCCTTCGTTTATCCTGGTCCTCTGTTGCCGCCGCATCCGCGAGAATGCTCCGTGCGGTCTGTAAGGCCATGTGCCGCGCCTTCTCTTCGCCTGTCTCTGGATTCCAGCGAGTGCCGTCGTAGTACAACCATTTCCTCCAGGTCCAGCAGAACTTGATCCGGTCGCCATGCTGAGCAGCGAACCGCTCGGCGTTGCCGGCGTCGGTCAGGTTGAAGTGGGTATCCCCCGGCGGCTTACCACCGATGCTTCGGGCGATTCGCTGCAAATCCGTATCAGGTAGTAGTTCGGTGCAACGTTTGTTAACCTGCTGCAAAACAACGTAAATCTCATCGGGGGTCATTCCTCGATGACGCATGGTGCCTGCCAGAGAGGTCAACTTGACATCACGTGTTCCTACCTCAATAGCCTCACCGGCAGCTCCAGCCGGCACGATCTCTTGCCGTCGCGGTCGATAGGACTCGACCTGATCCTTCAGCACCTCAAGCAGGTCGATGGGTTCAGGTGGATTGGACAGGTCGATGGATGCCCAGCGGTGTGGCCGGTCGGGGGTGTCCTCCCCCTTCATGGCCAGTGTGCCGTAGAGCTTAAAAATCCTGCTGGCATTGTAGACGCCCGTGTCGATTGTCGCTGTCGAGTCATTGAACTGCTCCGCCAACATTTCGCCCAAAGCCTTGGCTCCGGCCACAATCTCCTTGCATTGATGCGGACGGCACGGAAGCATCGGGACGAGCAGATGACCTCCGTTCCCGCTGTCCCCATCGATGGTAGAAACCCCGTGGTCACTCAGCCAGCTTTTCACTTCTCCTGCCTTGCGGATCGCTTGGCCCTTTTCAACGCCCGTGGCCGAGTCCCTCTCGTAGCCCTCAGTTCGTACAGGGTCAATATCGACAGGAAATAGGTTGATACTGATGATGTCGTCGTCGGTCGTGCAAAAGCCCGCCGGTGCTCGCCTGAGCGTGGCGTGTGCTCGCTCCAACAGTTCTTTTCGGACTGCGTTCAGCGTAAAGTACACATTCGCTCTGCCGACAAAAGGAGCAATCGCCTTGGCCATCTGCTCCTCCTCTCCAACGTCGTACCATCCTGCATACGTCTTACCCTGCTGAGGAATCCGTATTTCAGTAATTCCGCCGGAGCGAGCGTGCAGTTGAGCTACATATTTCAGCGTAGGCAGAAGTTGGCTGCGACAGTGCTCTGATTGCAGGTATGTGTTCACATTCAGCATGGTGTGGCCCCCTGCCCTTGAATGTCCAGCCCTCCTATCGCAGACCGCACCTGCCGCCGCAGCACATCGAGGTGGGCGGCGTCCTGCTTCTCCATCACGATTTCATGGTTCAGGGCCTCGCGGTCGATGACGGATTCGATAGCTTCTCGGAGGACCATCTGTAGGTCGGACGGGGCAAGTGCTTCCAGTTCATAGACGTTATGACCATGTTCCTTCGTAAACTTCTTGTAGTTGCTGCTGCTTTCCTTGGCGGTCATTCTCGGCGGCAGGTTGAACCGTTGTACGTGTTCGGCGGTCAGTGCGGCCTTGACGGGCACGACATCTATGATGTCGAAATCATCCCGCATGGACCGTGCGAAGCTGGCGGCGATCTCCTGACCATCCGGGTCGAAGTCGGTCAGCATCAGGAGAATCAGGTTTTCTTTGCCGCTTTGCCGGAAGCGCTGGGCCATAGCTCGACGGGGCGGCAGGGAACAGTAGCCGCGGCCGCTGGTCAGGGGGATGGTATATTCTGCGGCGATGCGCTTGCTGATAGACTCGACGGTGTTCTTCTCGACGACGATTTCGATGTGATTGGGCTGGGACTGCATCAGGTTTCGCCAGTACCCTTTGAGGAAGCCGTCGAATTGTTCACGGATGAACGTGCTGACATCGTTGTGGACCTCCCATAGGGCCACAGGCCGGGTAACATCGTCTATGGCCTCCCATGAAATCCACCCCTGGAGGCGGGCGCGGGTGAGTAGGTCGGTCAGGGCCTTGTAGCTGCGGTCGTTATTCTGATAGCTTGAATCCGGCTTGCTCGCGTGAATCAAGGGCGGGTCGTTCAACAGTGCGTAGTGAATCTGGCGGTCGGATAGCGGCCAGAAGACCTTGTACTTTGTGAGCACTGTTTCTATCGCGGACAGGAATGGAATCTTGGCCTTGGTGATCTGTGCCCGGCTCCTGGTGATGCCGATGTCCAGCGTTGCCACCTGAATCTGAGATTGCTGGTATCGGTGAACCAGTAGAGCGGCATAGGCTTCCTCGGGGTCTGATGACAGCACTTCCTCGCGTACCTGCTCATCGAAGGTCTTTACCCTTTGCCGGTTGAACTCGCGCAAGAGTCTCAGGAATCCATCCGGGTCGGCATCCCGGCGAATCGGATGGATGCGGCAGGGCACCTCAGATAAGCCAGCTATCTGAGCAGCTACATGGCGCCGGTGGCCGCTGAGAATCCATCCATCAGCAGATACGACGAGCGGCTCCTGAACGCCGTGCTCCCGGATGCTGTCGGCCAGGGCCTGCACGTCCGGGTCGTCCGGGTCGATGGGTCGGTAGAGAGTGACGTTCTCCGGCGCTGGGCGGATCGCAGCGACCGGCAGAATTCGGACATGCCCGATTCTTGAGGTTGTTGATATCACGCTGCCGCCCCCTGCATGTGCCCAGCCTCAATAATCTGGTGCACCCATCCATCCGCAAGACGCCAACTCGCTGCCCGTTCATGGGCCGCCAGTTGATTGCCTTGCAGTGCCAACAAAACCACCAACAGCGCCAAGCCCGTGCCGTCGCTCAACGCGGCCGACCGCCGTGCCGGGGTCGGGGCAGGTGGACGTGCCGGTGCCGGCGGCAACGGTGCTCGGCGATCGCGTATCGGCAAGATTTTGCGAAAAGCCGTTGACGAGTGCCAAGGGCGATGATATGGTAGCCGTTGCGTAGTGCCCGCCGCTCGCAGGACGTGGGAGTCCGGAGCGGCCTTCTTTTTTAGGGACATAGGACATCTCCTTTTCAACTGGCCGCCGGTTTGGCATGGGGTGTTTGGGGGGTACGTTTGGATTGCGTAGTCTGGTCGTCGCCAAAGTAGACGGTTTCAGCCTCGGCCAGTTCCTTCTCGGCCTCGGCAAACTCTCTCGCTAATCGCCTGAATCGAACGGCGGCAGTGATGAACAGTTTATGTGCTTGCGCCTGCGTCATACGCGCAAGCATACAAGTCGCTGATGAGGGAAAGTGCGCGGAAAGTGAAAAAGCAGAAAAAGGCAGTTCTTATGGGTGAGAATGGGGATTCAGGAGGCACTTTCCGGACTATTGGAAAGTGCGCGGAAAGTGAGAAGGGCTACCGGCTCCTGTCCTTGGGTATTTCTTCTTGCCAGTTCACGTCGTTTTCTTTGTGTAGACGTTCCATGCGTCCGGCTGGACTGTTTTTATGGGCCACTACCAAGGCTTCGGCTTCCCGCACCGCTTGTACGGTATAACCCTTTTCGTGCGCCCAAGCTGCAAATTGCTGTTCATGCACACGAGCGCCCTTGCCTCGTTTTCTCATGTAGTCAAAGGGGCCATCGGGTTTGCACCGCTTACTTAAACATGGCACCTTTGGGGCTTTCCCGCTTGTGCAGTATCGTTGGCGTGCGACTCCCAAGTGTATGAAGCCCTTGCAGGATTTGTCCCAAGGCTTTTCTCTGTTTGTTGTTGGCGACTGCTCGCTCGTCTCGCTCTGCGTCCCTTCCCCCTTGTCCGCGTCGTTCCGCAGGGCGGGTGGCTCGGGCCGGGGTAAGCGCGCCTCGACGCCCTTCCAGGCCGACTGCACTACGACGTCGCTCTCCGGTTGCCGCAATCGTTCCGCCAGAGCCCGGACAAACTCGTCGCACCGGAAATACAGGCGCCGATCATACGTCCCGTTCGGATAAATGCGCGGCACGCCGCCTTGGTCTTTTACCGCATCGTCATAGGCGACACAGAGCACGACGGCATCATGCAAAACCTGATCGTCCCAAGACAGTTTCACCTGCGGAGAGTCAGGGGTAAGGCCGAACCACGAGGCGGGATTCACGAGGTCGGCGGGCTTCCAGAAGAGAGTACAGCCGAAAAATCTCACAAACGCATCGCCTTTCAGCGCTCCAAGCATCCCCCCGGCCCTCACGTATCCTTCACCGGGCGGCTGATCGCTTGGCCCAGGCGAATAGCATCCGACATTTGTCTGGTATTCCAGACGAGGGATCTCTTCGTCCAAAACCTGCCATCTCCACGCCAGTTGGCGGAGCTTCTTGCGGTGAGGCATCAGTTTGCGGTCGAGGCCCTTGAAGAACGCCGGCATTTCCGCCGGCGGCAATTGCTTTTTGGCGTTGTGGTACTTCTGCCGGTTTTCCTTGAAAATCCTGTCGTATTTCTCTTCGACCTGCCGCCAGGAAATAGAAACCCGACGGCGCTTCTGCTTTGCCTTCTCCAATTGCCGTTGAGCCTCTACGCTTGCCTTCCCGATCTGCTCGGCTTCGTCCGCAGATGGTGGGGAGTAGGCCTGGCGTGCCTGCTGGGAGAGATCAGCGCATCTCTCGGTGTACTTTTCGACCTTCTCGCGGAATTCAATCCACTTCCCCCGAAAGAAGTCGTCAATATGCTTGTGCACTTCGAGCAGGATTTCTTCACGGGTCATGTGGTTCCTCGAAAAAGAAATCGCGGTGGGGGGCGTGTGTGAAGGCGGCGAACCCGAGCGCGACTGCTGGTCGCGCTGCCGGGCGATTTTCGCAACATCCTGTCTGACCCACGCCAGGGCATCGTCGAGACTGGCGAGCGTGTAGACTACGTTCCGTGGGTTTCCCTTGAATTCCGCGTCTCCCATCAAGTACAGCGTGAAGGCATAAGCATCCCTTGCGGGATCTTGGTCGCGCAGAATGTGCCTGACGAGAGTCTTGTCGTTTCTGTCTCCGCCCAGCTCGTCTCGAATGATTCCTACGGTCACATAGTGGCAGCACATCTTATCTTCGATCTCCCAGGTGGACGGGCAGAGAGGACCTTTGGGAGTATCTCTCCGAAATCCCTTCCCTCGACGAATGCCGCCCAACAGGGGCCCTGATCTCTCGGACCATCGAGTGCGCCGTTCCCTTATCGCATTTGTAGCCGGCGGAAGGCCGTCCTGGAAGGACTTCCACGCCACGAAGCACGCCTTGAAGTGCTTCGCGTGACGCGCGAATTCCTCCCAGAGCCAGGGATGTTTTTCGAGCAGACCGTCCACCTCGCTTTGGATCTGCTTAGGTTTTATTGCGGGGTCGTGGTTCATCGCTGCCTCGAATTGGGAAAAGCAGATCGTGTCCAGGGGTTAGTGGCGCTCGATAGTGAGAAGGACGCGCTATCCGTTGCCGGAATAGCTACCCTGGACGCGATTGATGAGCAGGTTTTCGCTATCGAATTCACACGTTTCACATGCATAGCATACTACCCGTTCTGCCCGCGTCAAGCCCGATGCTCACGCCGGCCTGCATGGCCTCGAAGGGCACATCGGCGTACGTGTTCGCGGTTGTCGCCGGACTGGTGCATGGGGATGCTTCCGAAGTGCCGAAGGCATAATGGAATGACCTTCGGATTCTGTGTCCGTTGCATACCCGCGTTCTTGGCCGAAGAACCGCGATTTCGGCTCAAGGCTTGTTCTCCGCTTGTTTCTTTGCTGTCAAATTGCTGCCGTATCGACAATTTCTTTCCCAGATTACCATTGCCCGGCAACCAAAATCCCCTACAATGTGACAGGATATTGGAAGTGTTGGAAGCCATAGCTCCGAGGGAAGAAAACACGGCGTTAGAGGGATCAGCATTCTGGTTGGGGCTTTGTTTTGCCGCGCGGGGGTGACGTTTCCCCCGCAGAGGGTCTGACCTATGACCGCGAGAGAGTTCTATGCCCACAGCCTTCCGGGGAGACCGGAATCGGAGTGGCAACGACTCGATGTCCATCTCAATGCAGTTGCCGCCCTTGCTTCAGGATTTGCTCGGGAGTTCTGTTCTTGCGATTGGGCCTGGAATGCTGGATTGCTTCACGATTTCGGCAAGGCAGCCAAGGAATTCCGCGCATACTTGCGTCGGGAGAACCATATTGATGATGAAGGTTATGATGGAACAGGACTGGGCAGAGTCAACCATTCCAGTGCGGGCGCGGCACTCGCCGAAGAATGGCACAATCAGGGCAATCGCCCCTTTGGCCGTATCCTGAGTTATCTCGTCGCCGGTCATCATGCCGGACTACCTGATTATCACGCCTGTGATGGCGGGATGGGCGCTCTACAGAAGCGTTTGGAGGAAGGCAAGGCGGATCTGGAACACATCCGCACGGTCGCCGCCGAACTGAAATCCGCACAACACCCTCTGTCCAAGTTGCCTGTCTTTGTGAAGAAGGAGAACTTTCACTTGTGGGTACGGATGCTCTACTCTTGCCTGGTCGATGCCGACTTTCTCGATACCGAAGCCTTCATGGAGCCGGAGCGGGTCCAGTATCGCACGGGAAGTTGCGATCTGGCAGAATTGAAGATCGCACTGGATCGTCACATGGCGGACATGACGGCCCGCTGCGACGACACACCGGTCAACAGGGCACGACATGAAATCCTAAGCGCCTGCCGCACGGCCGCACCGCAGCCCTCGGGGCTTTTCACCTTGACTGTTCCAACCGGGGGCGGCAAGACGCTTTCCGCTACAACATTCGCTCTCGATCATGCGATTCGGCATGGCAAGCATCGGGTGATCTATGTCATCCCCTATACGAGCATCATCGAACAAACGGCAGCCACTCTGGCGGAAATCTTCGGCCCCGAGAACGTGGTGGAACATCACAGCAATCTCGATCCAGAAAAAGAAACCCTGCGCACGCGACTGGCTTCAGAGAACTGGGATGCGCCTGTTATTGTCACAACCAACGTTCAACTCTTTGAATCGCTTTTTGCCGCCCGATCCAGCCGATGCCGCAAGCTGCATAATGTGGTTGACAGCGTGGTGATTTTGGACGAAGCGCAGCTCGTGCCGCCAAACAAGCTTGCCCCCTGTGTGGCCGCCATCAATGAATTGACTCGCCACTATGGTGTGACAGTGGTCCTCTCCACGGCTACGCAGCCTGCGTTGCCCAACATAGACCCCCCACACGAAATCATCCCGCCGGACCTCAATCTATACGAGCGGTTGCGGCGAACTGATATCACCATCCCGAAAGCTCTGGAGAATCGAATGTCCTGGGACGACCTGTCTGTGCGTTTGCAGGAACACGATCAGGTTCTCTGCATTGTCAACACCCGTCGAGACTGCTACGACCTGTTTCACCTCATGCCCGAAGGAACGATCCATCTCTCGGCCCTCATGTGCGGCGAACACCGTTCCAACATCATCAAGACCATCAAGGAGCGTTTGGCGAATGGGGAGGCCATCAGGGTCATCAGTACGCAACTGGTAGAGGCGGGGGTGGACATCGATTTCCCTGTGGTCTTTCGTGCTTTGGCGGGCCTGGATTCAATCGCTCAAGCCGCAGGTCGATGCAATCGGGAGGGAGAATTGGCGCAAAAGGGCCAAGTCGTGGTCTTCGTCCCGCCGAAGTCCTCGCCACGAGGACCGTTGCACAAGGGGGAATGCACCACCAAAGAACTGCACGCCCTGCCTGGATTTGATGCACAGGCACCAGTGTCCTTCACCCGCTATTTCGATCTGTTCTACTCTAAGGTCAACGACACCGGCGAGGGGTTTCTCAAGCGATTGACTCCTTCTGATACCAAGACTCTGGATATTGCGTTTCGTTCCGTCGGGGACGAGTTCAGCCTGATTGACGATCAGGCTCAGCGGCCGGTTTTCGTCCGTTACCGCAAAGGCGAAGGACTGATTCGGGAACTGCAACATACCGGCCCGCATCGACTCCTGATGCGCAGACTACAACGTTACACGGTTAATCTTCCCGTACGACTGGCTGACAAGATGCGTAATGATGGGTTACTGGAAGAAGTGTGGCCGGGCTTCCTGGCTCAGTGTCCTCTTTCGATCTACAGTGAATCCATCGGCCTTGATGTATTTCGTGATGGTTTTCCCATTGAAGATTTGACGGGTGTATGACCCCACCGTGCAACTTGAGGAAAGGAGGTCAAGCATGAAGGGCTTCTGTTTAGAAGTGAGCGGACCCTACGCTTGCTTCACCCGCCCCGAAATGAAGGTCGAACGGGTCAGCTATGACGTGATCACGCCGTCAGCCGCCCGCGCGGTCTTCGAGGCGATCCTGTGGAAACCGGCGATTCGCTGGCGCGTCACCCGTATTGAGGTGCTGGCCCCGATCCGCTGGATTTCTGTACGGCGTAATGAAGTCGGTAGGATTGCTTCGCCCCGCTCTGAGGGCATCTTTGTGGAGGATGAGCGCCAGCAGCGGGCGGGATTGTTCCTGCGTGACGTCAGATATCGTTTGCATGGCGAGTTCGACTTCATCCCGCCAGATCGACGTGCCCAAGTTCATAATCCGGTGCCGGAGTGGCTGGTGGACGCCGATGAGGCCGATGCACTCCGTCAACCGGATGACCGACGGGACGAAACTGAGGCGAAATATGCCGCCATGTTTGAACGCCGCGCAACGAAGGGCCAGTGCTTCAATCAGCCCTATCTCGGATGCCGCGAATTCTCGTGTGCATTTCGACTGACAGATCATAGCTGCGATTCTCCTCCACCTATCGACGAGACACGCGATCTGGGCTGGATGCTCTACGACCTCGATTTCTCCGACCCCGCCGACCCCAAACCCATGTTCTTCCGTCCAGAGATGGAGCACGGGGTGATCCGTGTCCCGCATCCTGAAAGCGAGGAGGTGCGCAGATGATCCTCCAGGCACTCAAGGAATACTACGACAGGAAGGCGGCTGACCCGAATAGTGATATTGCACCGGAAGGTTTTGAAAAGAAAGAGATTCCATTCTTGGTTGTGATCCAGTCTGACGGGACCTTCGTATCGTTAGAGGACACAAGGGAGAAGGTCGGGAAGAGACTTATTGGTAAGGTTTTCCTGCTGCCGAGATCGCAGCAGAGATCGGGTAGCAAGAGCTATGAGACAACCTTCCTTCTGTGGGATCATATCGGGTACCTCTTCCAGCACCCTGAATCCGACGAGAAATCCCCAAAACAGCACAAAACATGGATTGACAGGCTCAAATCTCTCCCAGACGAACTGAAAGCCGATGAAGGCGTTGCCGCTGTTCTACGCTTCTATCAACTCGGTGGCGTGGATGCTGTCAGAACTGACCCTAACTGGAAGGAATGTACGAAATTGCAGTCATGCAATATGACATTCCGTCTTGCTGGCGATAAATCGCCGGTCCCATGCCGTCAAACAATACAGGATCATGTGCGTGCACCAATTGTGAGAACACCCGATTCAGACGGAGAGGAAGTATCGCGTGTCTTCGGCCGCTGCCTTATAACTGGGGAAAGCGGTGAGATCGTCCGCACTCACGGACGGACTCCGATAAATAAGGATACGAAAAGCCTTGTCAATTTCCAGAAGAACTCTGGCTACGACTCTTATGGAAAGGAACAAGGTTATAATGCACCCGTATGCAAGTCTGCGGAGTTTGCCTATACGACCGCACTGAATGTTCTGCTCAGGAGAGACCCACCACAGAAAATGCTGGTCGGTGATGCCACGACAGTCTTCTGGGCTGAGAAACCGGCAGACCTCGAGACTCAAATCGTCGATATCTTTGGCGAGCCGCCCAAAGATGATCCCGATCGTGGGGTGAACGCGGTCAAGAGCTTGTTCAGAGCGGTTGAAATGGGCGCCCTTGCCACCGGATTCGGACAAAGCAAGTTTTACGTGCTGGGCTTGGCACCCAATAAAGCCCGCATTTCTGTCCGCTTCTGGATTGTCGATACGGTCACCGGCATGGCGGGGAAGATCGTGCAGCACTTTGAGGATCTGAGGATTGTTCATGGACCGCGGGACCCGGATACTCTGTCGCTCTTTCGCCTGCTCGTCTCAACTGCCGTCCAGGGCAAATCAGAAAACATACCGCCTAACTTGGCTGGCGAAACCATGCGAGCTATCTTGGGAGGACTGCCCTATCCTCAAACGTTGCTACAGGCGCTCGTCCGCCGCATCCGTGCGGAGCACGAGATCACCTATGCCCGCGTGTCTCTCATCAAAGCATGCGTCAATCGCGAAACACGCTTCAAGAACCAGGTTAAGGAGGAACTAACAATGAGCCTTGATCCCAGCAACACAAATATCGGTTATCGCCTTGGGCGATTGTTCGCCGCCTTGGAGAAGATACAAGCCGAGGCCAATCCCGGTATCAACGCCACGATCCGAGACCGTTTCTACGGCGCGGCCTCCGGCACACCGGTCGCTGTCTTCAGTAACCTGATGCGGCTCAAGAATCATCATCTTGCCAAACTGGAAAACAAGGGACGGCGGATCACTTTCGAGCGTTTGATCGCCGCAATAGTGGATGAGGTGCGAGACTTTCCCACCCACCTGTCTCTTGCCGACCAAGGACGCTTCGCCATCGGCTATTACCATCAGACCCAGCAGTTCTATACCAAGAAAGAATCCAAAGCGGATGAAACTCAGCCCACAAGTGAAGGAGAACCCAAAAATGAGTAACCTTGAGAATCGCTACGACTTCGTCTTGATCTTTGACGTGCAGGACGGCAATCCCAACGGTGATCCCGACGCCGGAAACCTGCCCCGCATCGATCCAGAAACCGGCCAAGGCATTGTGACTGATGTTTGTCTAAAGCGCAAGATTCGTGACTTCGTGATGCTGTCGAAGGGACAAGCACAGTACTATGACATCTGGGTCAAATCAAAATCGTTGACACTTAACGAACAAATCGAACGCGCATACAGCGAGGATGAGAATGTCACAAAGTCAGTGGAAGCGTGGAAAGCTTGGCAGAAAGACAAGAAGAAGAATCCGAAACCCGCACGTCACTATGAGGATGTGGCTCGTGATTGGATGTGCAAGCAATTCTTCGACATCCGGACTTTTGGGGCTGTAATGTCCACCAGTGACAAAGGGGAAAAGGAGGAGAGTGAAGACAGCAGCAAGCTGAAGAAAACCGCCGGGCAAGTGCGCGGCCCGGTGCAGATGACCTTTGGTCGTTCGGTTGCTCCAATCGTAGCGCTTGAGCATTCGATTTCCGTCTGTGCCGCACGCAAAGCTGACAAGCCAGTGGAAAGCCAAATAGGTATTCAAGGCCGCAAGAACACCATTCCTTACGGTGTCTATGTCGCCCACGGTTTCGTCTCCGCCCATCTGGCGGCACAAACCGGCTTCTCGAAAGACGATTTGAAACTGTTGTGGGAAGCCCTCTGCAATATGTTCGAACACGACCGATCAGCCGCTCGTGGCCTCATGTCTACGCGCAAGCTGATTATTTTCGAGCATGAGAATGCACTCGGCAAGGCCCCGGCGCATGCGTTATTCGACCTGGTGACGGTAAAACGCAAAGATGAATCCAAACCCGCGCGATCGTTTGCAGACTACACTGTGACACCTGCTGCCGAAATACGGGCTGGACTTCCACAAGGCGTTACATTGATTGAGATGCTGTGAGCCTCCCATGTACTCCGAAGATGAATTGATTCCGATTTCTGCCTTGCAGCACCTGGTGTTCTGCCCCCGGCAGTGTGCGTTGATCCACATCGAGCAGGTGTGGACGGAGAATGTGTTCACGGCTGAGGGGCGGGGGCTGCATGAGAAAGTGCATGAGACTGAGGCCGAGAGTCGCGACAGCGTTCGCATCGTGCGCGGGCTCAGGCTCCGGTCGCTGGAGTTGGGGCTGGTCGGGCAGGCCGATGTCGTCGAGTTCCATGTAGATGCGGGCGGTGTGGCGGTTCCCAGACTTGAAGGGAGCTACAGGCCCTTCCCCGTCGAGTACAAGCGTGGCAAGCCGAAGATCGATGTCTGCGATGAGGTCCAGTTGTGCGCCCAGGCGATGTGCCTGGAGGAGATGCTCGGTGCGAGTATCCCCAGAGGGGCCTTGTTCTACGGCCGGCCGCGACGGCGTAAGGAAGTGGAGTTCACTGAGACTCTGCGGCAGCAGACGCGGGACACGGCCGGACAACTGCATGAGCTGTTCCGCAGCCGCCAGACGCCCAGGGCCGCGTACTCCAAGAAGTGCGAAAGCTGCTCGCTGCTCGAATGCTGCATGCCCAAGATCACCGGCATCCACAAGAACATCCGGCATTACCTCTCGCAAGCGGGGATGGACGAATGAAGCAATTGCTCAATACGCTGTTCGTGACGACCCAGGGAAGCTACCTGTCGAAAGAGGGCGATACCGTGCTCGTCCACCAGGAGCAGGAGGTCAAGCTCCGCGTGCCCATTCACAACTTGGGGGCGATTGTCTGTTTCGGCAACGTCCTGTGCAGCCCGTTTCTGCTGGGGCTTTGCGGCGAGCGGAACGTGACGCTATCGTTCCTGACGGAGAACGGCCGCTTCCTCGCCCGCGTTCACGGCCCTATCAGCGGCAATGTTCTGTTGCGGCGGGAGCAGTACCGCCGGGCGGATGATCCGGCGACGAGCGCCGAGATCGCTCGTTCCGTGGTGACCGCCAAGATCGCCAACAGCCGGATCGTCCTGCAACGAGCGATGCGGGATGGGCCGGAACTTGCGGATTCGACTCCCATGAAGCAGGCCCTTGAGGATATGCAGCAGTACATCAAGACCCTTCAGGAGCAGCCGACCGTCGATCAGATTCGGGGCGTTGAGGGAAGTGCCGCCGCGACCTACTTCGGCGTCTTTGACCATCTCATCAACTCGAACAAGGAGCATTTCTTCTTCAAGGAACGCAGCCGCCGGCCGCCGTTGGACAACATGAACGCCTTGCTCTCGTTCCTCTACACACTGCTGGTGCACGACGTAGAGTCGGCCTTGGAGGGCGTCGGACTCGATCCGGCGGTGGGCTTCCTCCACAGGGATAGACCCGGCCGGCCCGGCCTGGCCCTCGACTTGATGGAGGAACTGCGGGCATATCTCGTTGATCGTTTGGCCCTCTCGCTGGTGAATCGGCAGCAGGTCAAGCCGGAAGGGTTCACCAAGACCGAATCCGGGGCCGTGACGATGGACGATGAGACACGAAAGGCCGTGCTCGTCGCGTGGCAGAAGCGTAAGCAGGAAGAGATCACGCACCTGTTCTTGCAGGAGAAGGTTTCGCTTGGCTTGCTCGCCCATGTCCAAGCCCAGATTCTGGCTCGCTATCTGCGCGGGGAGCTTGAAGGCTATCCGCCGTTCCTGTGGCGATAGGGGAAAGGTGAACGTGATGTTGGTCTTGGTCGCTTACGATGTGAACACGGAAACGCCCGATGGTCAGAGCCGGCTTCGGCACGTGGCCAAGCTCTGCGAGAATCGCGGCCAGCGGGTACAGAACTCGGTCTTTGAATGCCTCATCGATCCGGCCCAGTGGGTCGAGTTGAAACGCAGGCTCATCGACACGGTTGACCCGGAGAAGGACAGCCTGCGGTTCTATTATCTGGGCAAGAATTGGCAGAGACGCATTGAGCACTTTGGGGCCAAGCCGGGGTATGATCCGGAGGGGCCGTTGCTCGTTTAGAACCGGTGCCGCGAACCCCGAGCGCCCAGCTTTTCCCGGGGAGGTTCGCGAATCCCGTAACTTGTTCATTGACAAGTACATAGAGGTCATCCAGTGAAAGCCGCCTGCGGCTGCGATAGAAGAATCGAGCAGGTTCGCGATAGCCAGGATGCAATTCCTTGTTTATGATACACTTACAGCAGTAACAGTCACCCGCTTCACGCGGGTGTGGATTGAAACAACCGCCATGTCCATGCGGCCGAATCTCTTCGCTGTCACCCGCTTCACGCGGGTGTGGATTGAAACAGATTGCCGAGATTAGGGTCTTGGCGTAGCA
>Ga0315281_10000439_pt1 | contig 57689 bp, 50 predicted proteins | sample YL17G07_0_MG_FD_204540 | JGI IMG/M metagenome (GOLD analysis project Ga0315281, IMG submission 204540) | Sediment microbial communities from Yellowstone Lake, YNP, Wyoming, USA - YL17G07_0 | ecosystem: Environmental > Aquatic > Freshwater > Lake > Sediment | place: USA: Wyoming | collected...
TCCTTGGGCGTGACGTAGCACAGCATCGCGGTGCCGTACCAGCCGATCTGCGCCGCGCCGATGGCGCTGGTGATGTGGTCGTAGCCCGGCGCGATATCGGTGGTCAATGGTCCCAGCGTGTAGAAGGGCGCCTCATGGCATTCCTTCAGCTGGATGTCCATGTTTTCCTTGATGAGTTGCATCGGCACGTGGCCGGGACCTTCGATCATTACCTGGACGTCGTGCTTCCAGGCAATTTTTGTCAATTCTCCCAGAGTCTTCAATTCAGACAATTGAGCTTCGTCGTTGGCGTCATAACCCGAGCCAGGCCGCAGGCCATCGCCCAGGCTGAAGCTCACGTCGTAGGCCTTCATGATGTCGCAGATGTCCTCGAAATGCGTATAGAGGAAGCTCTCCTTGTGATGCGAGAGGCACCACTTGGCCATGATCGAGCCGCCGCGCGAGACGATGCCGGTCATGCGCGTGGCGGTCATCGGCACGTAGCGCAGCAGCACGCCGGCGTGGATGGTGAAGTAGTCCACGCCCTGCTCGGCCTGCTCGATGAGCGTGTCGCGGTAGATTTCCCAGGTCAGGTCTTCGGCCTTGCCGTCCACCTTTTCCAGCGCCTGGTAGATCGGCACCGTGCCGATCGGCACCGGCGAATTGCGGATGATCCACTCGCGCGTCTCGTGGATGTGCTTGCCGGTGGACAGGTCCATCACCGTGTCGCCGCCCCAGCGGATCGACCAGGTCATTTTTTCCACTTCCTCGCCGATGCCCGAGGACACCGCCGAGTTGCCGATGTTGGCGTTGATCTTGATCAGGAAGTTGCGGCCGATGATCATCGGCTCGCTTTCCGGATGGTTGATGTTGGCCGGGATGATGGCGCGGCCGCGCGCGACTTCCGAGCGCACGAACTCCGGCGTGATCGTGTCCGGAATGGATGCGCCGAAGCTCTCGCCCCGGTGCTGCTTCATGAGCAACTCCAGCATTTTCTCGCCGGTCTTGCCGCCCGCCGCCTTCAGGCGCTCGATGTACTGCCCGCGCTGCAGGTTCTCGCGGATGGCGATGAATTCCATTTCGGGCGTGACGATGCCGCGGCGGGCATAGTGCATCTGGGTGACGCACCCACGGCCTTTTCTGGGATTCCTTTTCAAATCAAAACGCAATTCCTCGAGCCTGGAATCTGCAAGCCGCTCGCGCCCATAAGCCGAAGACGGGCCTGCCAGCAATTCAGTGTCTTTTCTTGCAAGAATCCACGGCTCGCGTATCGCCGCCAATCCCTTGCGGATGTCGATCTTCGCCGCCGGGTCGGTATAAGGGCCGGAGCAGTCGTAAACAAAGACCGAGGGGTTCTTCTCGCCGCCGAACATGCCCGGGGTGTCCGATTGGCTGACTTCGCGCATCGGAACCTTCAGGTTCCCCACATAAACCTTGCGCGAATTCGGCAGCGGCTTGATGGCTGCCTCGTCGACGTGCGCGGTGGCGGCTAAAAACTTGGGATTGGCGTTCATGATCGCTTCCTTCGGCGGCACGGCTGGACGGAACGGGCCAGCCTCGTTCCGTTTTCCCGCATCAGGTTATAAGGGACTCTCTCACCCGTTCCCCGACCCTCGGGGACAGGACCCCTGCGTGAGAACAAGATTATGCGCTTTTTGACGATTTGGCACCGCAGCATAATATGATTGAAACCATGAAGCTTTTCCAGCGCATCACCCGCCGCTCCATGGTCATGGTCGCAGTGGTTGTCTTCATCGTGCTCGCCGTTTCCGCGGTTGCGCTGCGCGGCCGGCAGCATGCCGCCGACGCTGCGGCAAGCGCCAAGTCCGTTGTCCCGGTGGCCGAGTTCCTGCAGGACGATCTCATGATCGTCGAAGCGCGCGATCTGGACCGCGTGCTGCCCCTCACGGGCTCGTTGATGCCGCTCACCGAAGCGACCGTCAAAGCCAAGGTCGCGGGCGAACTGGTCGCGGTCACAGTGCGGGAAGGCGAGAGCGTGAAACAGGGGCAGGTGCTGGCCAGGATCGACCTCACCGAGGTCGAGGCCAGGGTCGCCGCGCGCGAGGCCGATGTCGCCGCCGCCAAGGCGCAGCTGGTATGGGCCGAGAAGAACCGCGGCCAGCAAAAGGCCCTGCTGGACAAGTCGTTCATTTCGCAAAGCGCTTTCGACAACATACAGAGCAACTACGAGGTCGCGGCGGCAAAGCTGCGCGCGGCCGACGCCGAACTCGTGGTGGCGCGCAAATCCCTGGGCGATGCGGTGCTGGTCGCGCCCTTTTCGGGCATCGTGTCGCTGCGTCACGCCCAGCCGGGGGAGCGCGTTGCGCTGGACGCGAAAGTGGTGAGCATCGTCGACCTGTCGCGCCTGCAGCTGGAGGCTTCGGTGCCGCCGGCGGCGATCGGGCAGGTGAGAATCGGGCAGGCGATGAATTTTCGCGTCGAGGGCTTCGGCGAGCGCGAATTCGGCGGCCGCATCGAGCGCATCAACCCCGCCGCCACCGTGGGTTCGCGCTCGATCAGCGTCTACGCGGCGATCGACAACCGCGAAGGCCTGCTGCGCGGGGGCATGTTCGCGCAGGGCGCCCTGACCTTGTCCCGCATCAGTGGCGCGCTTGCGGTGCCGGCCTCGGCGGTGCGCGAAGAAATCGGCCAGACTTTCGTCTACGCCATCAAGGACGGGCTGGTGCAGAAGAGGAACGTCAAGGTCGGGGCGGCAGACGCCGCTGGACGGGTGCAGGTTCTGGATGGTCTGGCCGCCGGGGACCGCATCGTGCGCGTGAACCTGGGCTCGCTGCGCGAAGGTATGGCCGCAAGACTTTCCGGTCCGCGACCGGCTGAGACTGCAATTAAGTAGCCATGTGGTTTACGCGGGTAAGCATCTCCAATCCGGTGTTCGCGACCATGATGATGGCCGCGCTCTTGGTGCTGGGCGCCTTCTCCTACTCGCGCCTGCCGGTGGAGCAGTTTCCCGACGTGACCTTCCCGGTGGTGGTGGTGCAGACCGAATACCCGGGCGCGTCCCCCGAGAACGTCGAGGAAGAGGTGACGCGGCGGGTGGAGGAGTCGGTCAACACCATCAGCGGCATCAAGACGCTGTCGTCGCGCTCCTACGAAAGTCTGTCGGTGGTGATCATCGAGTTCGACCTGGCGATCGATGCCAAGCTCGCGGCGCAGGACGTGCGCGAAAAGATCGCGCTGATCCGTTCCTCGTTCCGCGATGAAATAAAGGAACCGAGGGTCAGCCGCTTCAATCCGGACGATTTTCCGATCGTTTCGGTGGCGGTGCAGTCCAGCGGCCGTTCATTGCGCGAACTCACCACGCTCGCCGACCAGGTGATCAAGAAGCGCCTGGAGAACGTCGGCGGCGTCGGCCAGGCCACGCTGGTGGGCGGCGTCAAGCGCGAGATCAAGGTCTACCTGAACCTCGAGTCGATGCAGGCGCAGAAGGTCGGCGCCGACCAGGTGATCCAGGCATTGCGCTCGGAAAACCAGGAGATCCCCGCCGGCTCGATCGTCACCGCCAGCCAGGAGAAGATCGTCCAGCTGCGCGCGCGCCTCACCGGGCCGCAGGACTTTCGCAACCTCATCGTCGCGCGCCGCGGCGGCAAGGCAGTGGCGCTGGGCTCGATCGCCGAGATCGAGGACGGCCAGCAGGAAGAGGAAAACGCCGCGCTGGTGAACGGCGAGCGCGCGCTCTCGATCGACATCGTCAAGGCGCACGGCGAGAACACCATCCAGGTCGTCGATGGCGTGCGCCGGGTGGCGAAGGAACTGCAGTCGTTCCTGCCTGCGGACGTCAAAGTGGACATCGTGCGCGATGCCTCGACCGGCATCCGCAACTCGGTCGCCGACGTGAAGAAAACGCTCCTCGAAGGCGGGCTGCTCACGATCGCGATCGTGTTCCTCTTCCTCGCCTCCTGGCGCAGCACGGTGATCACCGGGCTGACGCTGCCGATCGCGCTCATCGGCACCTTTCTTTTCATCTATGCGTTCGGCTTCACGCTCAACGTGCTCACCCTGATGGCGCTGTCGCTTTCGGTGGGATTGCTGATCGATGACGCCATCGTGGTGCGCGAGAACATCGTGCGCCACGTGGCGCTGGGCGCCGACCACCATACCGCGGCGCTCGAGGGCACGCGCGAAATCGGCCTCGCGGTACTGGCCACCACCTTCTCGATCGTCGCGGTGTTCCTGCCGGTGGGCTTCATGGGCGGCATCATCGGGCGCTTTTTCCACCAGTTCGGCCTCACCGTGGTGTCGGCGGTATTGATCTCGATGTTCGTTTCCTTCACGCTCGACCCGATGCTCTCGTCGATCTGGCGCGATCCGCAGGCCGAGGGCCATTTCAGCTCCGGCCCGATGGGCCGGCTCCTCGCCTGGTTCCACGCCCTGATGGAGCGTTTCTCCACCGGCTACGAACGCCTGCTCGGCTGGAGCCTCGCGCACCGGAAAACCGTGCTGGCGATCGCTGTCGCGAGCTTTCTCGCGAGCTTCGTGCTGATGAGACTCGTCGGCAGTGAATTCGTGCCCGAACCCGATCTGTCGGAACTGCAGGTGCAGTTCAAGACCCCGGTGGGCGCCTCGCTCGAACTCACCTCGGCAAAGGCGCGCCAGGCCGAGGCCGCGCTGCGCGAATTCCCGGAGGTCAAATACACCTATGCGACGGTGAATACCGGTTTCGTCCAGGGCAAGAACCGCGTCAATATCTTCGTCCAGCTGGTGCCGAGGAAGGAGCGCAAACGCTCGCAGAACGACCTGACCCGGCCGATGCGCGAGCGGCTCTCGCGCATCGCGGGCATCGACCTGCAGCAGATCGGCGCTTACAAGTCGGTCTCCAGCGGCAAGCCGCTGCAGGTCTCGCTGCTGGGGCAGGACCGCAAGATACTCGCCGGACTCGCCACGCAGGCGATGGCAGTGACCCGGGGAGTGCCGGGCGCGGTGGATGTCGAATCCAGCGACGAAGCGGTGAAGCCCCAGATTTCGGTGGCGCTCAATCGCGAACTGGCGAGCGATCTGGGGATCGGCGTCGGCCAGGTCGCGGCCGCGCTGCGTCCGCTGCTTGCCGGCCAGGCGGTCGGCAACTGGCATGGGCCGGACGACCAGTATTACGACGTGCAGGTGCGCCTGTCGCGCGCCGACCGCGCGCGCGCCGAGGACCTGCAGCGCGTGCCGCTCTCCTCCAGCCTGCTGGATGCCAACGGCGCGCCGAGAATGGTGAACCTGCGCGAGATCGCCTCGATCGCGCCCGCCGGCGGATCGCAGCAGATCAACCGCAAGGAACAGTTGCGCGAGGTGCTGATCACGGCGAACGTCTTCAACCGGCCGGCCGGCGACGCCGCCACCGACCTCAAGGGACAACTCGACCGCATCGCGATGCCCCCGGGCTACCGCTACACGATGGGCGGCTCGGCCAAGGACATCCAGGAGTCGCTGTACTTTGCCATTCAGGCGCTGGCGCTGGGGGTGATCTTCATCTACCTGATCCTCGCCTCGCAGTTCGGCAGCTTCATCCAGCCGGTGGCGATCATGATGTCGCTGCCGCTGTCGCTGATCGGCGTGGTGCTGGCGCTGATCCTGTTCCGCTCGACGCTCAACATCTTTTCCATCATCGGTTTCATCATGCTGATGGGCCTGGTGACCAAGAACGCGATCCTGCTGGTGGATTTTGTCAACCACGAACGGCACGGCGGCAAGGCGCGCCTCGACGCGGTTCTCGCCGCAGGCCGGATCCGGCTACGGCCGATCCTGATGACCACGCTGGCGATGATCTTCGGCATGCTCCCGCTCGCGCTGGGCCAGGGGGAAGGCAGCGAGCAGCGCTCCCCCATGGGGCAGGCGGTGATCGGCGGGGTCATTACCTCGGGCCTCCTCACCCTGGTGGTGGTGCCGGTGATCTACACCTACCTTGACGATCTTGCCGCCTGGGCAAGGCGCTTTGGTAAAATTTCCCCTTCCCCCAACACCTCCGCATAGCCCCGCATAGCATCCCATGAACCTGGAACAGGCCCGCGCCAACATGGTCGAGCAGCAGATCCGCCCCTGGGAAGTGCTCGACCAGGACGTGCTCGATCTGCTCTACTCGGTGCCGCGCGAGGAATTCGTGCCGCAGGCGTACCGCAATCTCGCCTTCACCGACATGGAAATCCCGCTGGGCGCGGGGCAGAAGATGTGGCCGCCGAAACTGGAGGCCCGCGTTCTTCAGGAATTGACCGTAAGGAAAACCGACCGTGTGCTCGAAATAGGCACCGGGAGCGGCTACCTGACCGCGTTGCTGGCGCACCGCGCCGCGCAGGTGTACTCGGTCGAAATCGATCCGGCGCTGGCCTCGATGGGCCGCGCCAACATCGCGCGCCACGGGGTCGACAACGTCACCCTCGAGACCGGTGACGGCGCCCGTGGCTACGGGAAATGGGGTCCCTACGACATCGTGGTGCTCACCGGCTCGGTGCCGGTGCTGCCCGGCGCGTTCGCCGAGTCACTTGCCCCGGGCGGGCGCGCCTTCGCGGTGGTCGGCGATGCCCCGGCAATGACCGCCAGACTGGTCACTTGCACCGCGCCTGGCGCCTGGCGCACCGCGGCGCTGTTCGAGACGCTGCTCGAGCCCCTCGCCAACTGCGAGCAGCCTTCGCGTTTCCGGTTCTGATAAGGTTCGTTCGATGCGCGCTTTCCTGCTTGCACTTTCCTTCGTTACGCTGCCCGCCATCGCGCAGGACCTGCAGCAGGTCTATCGCGACGCGAAAGCCTACGACGCGCAGTACGCCGCGGCGCGCTATTCCCTGCAGGCGGGCCTGGAGAAACTGCCGCAGGGCCGCGCGCTGATTCTGCCGACGCTCAGCCTCTCGGGCAACATGACGACCACCCGCACCGAGACCGACCCGCACAGTCCTTCGACGGTGCCCACGACGCTGCGCGACGCGCGCTCCTACGGATACTCGCTGTCGTTCTCGCAGCCGATCTTCCGCATGCAGAACAACCTGCAGTACAGCCAGGCCGAATTCCAGGTGAAGCAGGCCGAGGCGGTCTTCGGCCAGTCCGGGCAGGACCTCATCGTGCGCGCCGCGCAGGCCTACTTCGACGTGCTCGCGGCGCAGGACACGCTCGCCCTGGTGCAGGCGCAAAAGACGGCGATCGGCGAGCAACTCGCGCAGGCCAGGCGCAATTTCGAAGTCGGAACCGCCACGATCACCGACACGCACGAGGCGCAGGCGCGCTTCGATCTCTCGGCGTCGCAGGAGATCGCCGCGCTGAACGACCTCGAGACCAAGCGCAGCGCTCTGCAGCAGATCACGGGCAAGGCGTACGCGGGGTTAAAGCCCTTGCGTGCGCAAGTCAAGCTCTCGCCGCCCAACCCTGGCAACATGCAGAACTGGGTAGACCTTGCCGAAAAGCAGGGCTACCCGGTGCAGATCCAGGAAACGGCCGCCGAGATCGCGAACCTGGAGGCGAAGCGCGCCACCGCGGGGCACTACCCGACGCTCGATTTCGTCGCCAGCTACGGCACCACTTCCCAGACCGCGTCGCAACTCTCAACATTGCCCAGCAACATCACCAGCGGCGCCTTCGGCGTGCAGCTTGGATTGCCCCTGTACCTGGGCGGCGCGGTCAGTTCCCGGGAGCGCGAAGCAGCGTCACTCTACGAAAAGTCCAAGCAGGACCTGGAGAACGCGCGCCGCAGCAGCGCGCTCACCGCCCGCCAGACCTTTCTCGGCGTCACCAACGGCATCGCGCAGATCGGCGCGCTCGAACAGGCGCTGGTCTCCTCGCAAAGCGCGCTGGATTCAAACAAGCTCGGCTACGAAGTGGGAGTGCGCATCAACATCGACGTGCTGAACGCGCAGCAGCAGCTGTTCTCCACGCGGCGCGACCTGGCGGTGGCGCGCTACAACACGATCACCAGCCACCTGAGGCTGAAGGCTGCCGCCGGCAGCTTGCGCGAAGAAGACCTGGAAGAGGTCAATCGCGCGCTCGAGCCCTAAGAAGTTCCCCGCACAGGAGCAGGTGTTTTTGCGTCGCGCCGCGATGGGCGTCGCAAAGCTGTTTACCCGCCGCGCCCATCCTTTTTCGTTCGTCGACATTCGATAGAAGCCGCAAGGCTTCCCGGATTGCGCCCGCGGCGTCGGCCGCCTGAATCGCGGCGCCGGCTTCGAGCGCGAGGCGCGTCGCCTCGGTGAAATTGAACATGCTGGGGCCCAGCACCACCGGCACACCAGCTGCGCAGGCCTCGATCAGGTTCTGCCCGCCGCGCGGCACGAACGAGCCGCCGATCACGGCGACGTCCGCGGCCGCGTAGTAGAAATCCATCTCCCCCATGGTGTCGCCAAGATGCACGCGGTCTTGCGCACCCGGCAAGCCGCCGCCGCTGCGGCGTGATTGAGACATCGCGGCAACTTCATCAAAACGCCGAGGATGCCTCGGCACCACCAGCACGAGCAGTTTTCCATCCCACGCGGGCAGGGTTTCAAGCAACTTCTTCTCCTCACCCCCCCTTGTGCTGGCCAGTAGCAACACCGGCCGCCCGAGGCGTGCGCGCCAGGCGGCGCCTTCGGCACGCCTTGCCTCGTCCAGGGCACCGTCGAACTTCAGGTTTCCCGCCACCTCGACACGGCGCGCGCCCAGCGCGCGCAGGCGTTCGGCATCGCCTTCACTTTGCGCGCAGGCTGCGGCCAGCGACGCGAACGCGGGCCGCGCCAGGGCGCTCCAGCGCCGGTAGCCGAGCGCTGACTTTTCCGACATGCGGGCGTTCGCCAGCAGCACCGGCACGCCATGACTGCCGCAGGCGGCGAGCAGATTGGGCCAGATCTCGGTTTCCATCAGCACGCCCAGGCGCGGCCTGAAATGCTCCAGGAAGCGGCGCACCGCACCGGGAAAGTCATAGGGCAACCAGGCGATGCGGGCCGACTCGCCATGCAATTCCTTCAGGGTCTCGCGGCCCGCGGCCGTCGTGCAAGTAAGCAGCAGTTCATGACCGGGGTGGGCCGCCGCCAGCCCGCGCACCAGCGCTGCGCTGGCGCGCGCTTCGCCCACCGACACCGCATGTATCCACATTACCGGCCGCCCAGGCGAAGCCTCCCGGTAGTTGCCCAAGCGCTCGCCGATGCGCCGGCGGTAGAACGGTTCGCGCCGCCCGCGCCACCAAAGCCTGGCGAGGATGAAAGGCGCGCCGGCCCGGATCGCGAGCGTGTAGAGAAAGCGCCACATCAGAGAACAGCCCCAAGCGCTTCGAGCACCTCCGCGACCGAGGGCGGCGTTCCGATGCCGCCCAGATTGCGCACCCATTTGCCGCCATGCAGACCCGTAAGTACCGGGTCGGAGCCGCAATACAGGCCGAGCACCGGAACATCGAGCGCCGCGCCCAGGTGAGCGAGCCCGGTGTCCACTCCCAACACGCATCGAGCCTTGCTCGCGAGGCACGCGAGTTCCGCCAACGTCATGCGGCGCGGCACGAGTGCGCCACGGACCGCCGCCGCAATGCGCTCGCAACGCTGGCGTTCCTCTTCGCTTCCCCAAGGCAGCAGGCAGTGAATGCCGCGTGCGGTCAACGCAGCCCCGACCGAACACCAGTGCGCCTCCGGCCAGAGCTTGTCGTCCCTGCTCGTCATGGTGAGCAGAAGTGCGTAAGGGGAAGATGCGGGCGAACGCACCTGGATCGGTGCGATATCGGCGACGCGCAGGCCATAGTCGCAAGCGCCCTCCAGCGGGTAGCCGAGCACCGCAGCCGCGAGCCGGCGGTTGCGTTCCACCGCATGCAGGCCGGCGGGCACCGCGTGCCGCGCGTCGTAGAAGCGCGCGGCAAATGGCTCGCGCGCGCTTTCCCGGTCGAAGCCATGGCGCGGGCCGCGCGCCATCCGGGTAATGAGGGCGCTCTTCACCAACCCCTGGCTGTCGATGATGAAATCGTAGCGCTCGCTTCTCAGCGCAGCGCGAAACCTGCGGCACTCGGACCAGGTACTGGAGGAAAAAATTCCGCCGCGCCAGCGCCGGATGGCGACCGGAATCACGCGCCGCACCGAACGGTGCAATGCCGCGACCTCGGCAAAGGACTCCTCCACCACCCAATCGATAACAGCGCCCGGGACGCCGCGCGCGATGTCGGTGAGCGCCGGGCAGTTGTGCACGACGTCGCCGAGCGAGGATGTTTTGACGAAGAGGATGCGCGGCACGTGGGAAGGACGCCCTTCGGGCGTGGGAGTCGCCCTATGGGCGTGGGCTAGAATACCGCGTTGTTTTCGTTTCATTCTATAACGGAAAATGCCTTGCTCCTGTCGGTCGTCCTGATCACGCGCAATGCGTCCGCGCAGCTTGCGGATTGCCTTGCCAGCGTCGCTTTCGCCGACGAAGTCGTGGTGGTCGATTCCGGCAGCACCGACGGCACCGTGGCGCTCGCGGAACGCTACGGCGCGCGCGTGGTGGCCAAAGAGTGGCTCGGCTTCGGCCGCCAGAAGCAGTACGCGGTCGGGCAGGCGGCGAACGACTGGGTGCTGTGCCTCGATGCGGACGAGCGGGTTTCGCCCGAGCTTGCCGCCAGCATGGTGCGGGAGCTGGGGGCTCCAGGCGCGCCGGTTTACCGCATGGCGCGGCGCAACCGGTTTCTTGGCCGCTGGCTGCGGCACGGCGAGGGCTATCCGGACTGGAGCGCACGGCTCTTTGACCGCCGGCAGGCACGCTGGAGCGACGACGCCGTGCACGAGAAAGTGCTCTCTGCCGCGGCGCCTGGCACGCTTATGGGAGACCTGCTGCACGAATCGGCCGAAGGCCTCGCCCGTTACCTCGACAAGCAGAACCGCTACACCACGCTCGCGGCGGAGGATCTGCATCGCCTCGGACGCCGTGCCGGAATGACCGATCTCGTGCTCGCGCCGCTGCTGCGCTTCTTCAAGTCCTATTTCCTGCGCCTGGGTTTCCTGGACGGCATACCAGGACTGGTCCACATCTGCATCGGCTGCATGAACAGCTTCATGAAATACGCAAAGCTGATCGAGCTGCGGCGCAGCGCGCGATGACGCTGCGGGAGCGCGTCAGGCGCCTGCGCCTGTACTACCGGTCGAAGCAGTTGTTCCTCGAGCGCCTCGAGGATCCCTCGATCGCGCGCTGGCTGCCATGGCAGCCCGGCGACCGGATCGTGGAGCTGCGCTTCCGGGCGGGGCTGACGATGCGCATGCCGGCGCGGCAATGGCCGCTGCTGCCCACCGCGTGCCGGCTCGAGCGCCTTGGCGCGGATTTCGAGTTCCTGGAGGACGCCAAGCGCGTGCGCCTCGACGGCATCACGCTGTACTCGCCACTGTGGGCGCGTGACGAGGCGGCGTACTACAAGGAGGTTTTCCTTGACGACACCTACGGCGTGAAAGGCCGTGACCTTGCCGGGCATACGGTGGTGGACGTGGGCGCCTACGTCGGCGACAGCACCATCGCATTCGCCCGCCAGGGAGCGAGCGTGCATGCGTTCGAGCCCTCGGCGTCCTTTTGCCGCTGCATCCGCCGCAATCTTGCCGAAAATGGTGTCGCCGGGCGCGTCGTGCTGCATGAAGTTGGCCTGGCAGAACGAAATCAGATTGTCCAGACACGGCAGGACCGGCTCCATCTTGTCGAAGGCGTTGCCTACGCGCTCGAGCACCTTCCCCGCGGCGTCGAACTGCTCAAGCTCGACTGCGAGGGCGCGGAATACCATCTGCTCGGCGACGCGCGGTTTCTCGCCCACCTGGCGCCGCGCGAGATCCGCATGGAATATCATCGCGGCTGCGAAGGCATCGTCGGGCCGCTCGAGCGCGCGGGCTACGAAGTGCGCCTGAGGGATCCTGCGGGTGAGGTCGGGCTGGCAACGGCCCGAAAAAAGCCATGAAACCGCCCCAATCCCCGGCAATCCTGGCTTTTCATGATGAGCGGGCGAACCAGGCCGAAGCGCGCTTCGAGGAAGGCCTCTGGGAAGCGATCGCGGCCAATCACCGCTACAACCGCCTGCTGTGGGACGAGGAGGACCTCGCGCGGCGGCGCAACGTCCCGGATGCCGAAATCGCGGGCAACAAACGGGCCATCGACGGCTACAACCAGAAGCGCAACGACGCGACCGAGCGCATCGACGAGCACTTGCTGAATTTTTTTTCCGGCAGCAAGGCAAAAGCGCACGCCAGGCTCAGCAGCGAAACGGCCGGCGCGATGATCGACCGGCTTTCGATCCTGTCGCTCAAGATCCACCACATGCGCCTGCAGACGCAGCGCGGCGACGTCGGGCGCGCGCACATCGAGGCCTGCGCGGCCAAGCTCGCGCGCCTGGACGAGCAGCGCGGCGATCTCGGCGCCTGCCTTGACCGGTTGCTCGCGGAAGTGGCGCGCGGCGAATCCTGCTTCAAGGTCTACCGGCAGTTCAAGATGTACAACGACCCCGCGCTCAATCCCGCCCTCTACGGCAAGAAGAGCTAGCCAAGCAGTCTCGCGAGGCGTTCGTAGACGAGCGCTTCGGGCAGCTCCGAAACGCTCTTGTCCGCTTCGAGATAGTCGGCCCGCGGCCCGCGCGGCGCCCACTGCGCCGGTGCCGGCGAAACGTCCGGCTCGGCGAACAAACCCAGCACGCCGCCGGGACTCGCGGCGCCGAACTGCATCAGGCCGCTGTCGGGAAACAGGCTGGTTCGCGCGCTCCACATCAGGCCCAGCGCCTCTGGTATGGGGCCGCGAAACGGGTGGATCTGCGGCGCGCGCGCATCGAGCACCCGCTGCGCCGCGTCGTCATCGCCCGGGTACAGCGGGTGGTCCGGTTTTCCGGGCGTCCACATGAACACCGTATCCAGGCCCCAGCGATCCTTCAGATGGGCGCTCCAGGCCAGCACCTGCGCGGTGCTCGGCTGCTTCTTCGGCCTGCGTGCCCCCAGGCCGAGCACAACGTACCTTCCGGGGGCCAGCCCGCGCGCGGCGAGCCAACCGCGCGCGAAGGCGGCCGATGCAAAGGGGAGGGAGTAGTTCGGAAAAGGTGCCTTGCTTGTTTCCGGAACCGAAATACCCAGGGGCTGAAGAAGCGCCAACAGCCGTTCGATCTCGTGGCTGGCAGCGTCCGGCGGCAAAGGATCGGTCAATCCGGGATATTTCGACGCATCGGCGCAGCGCGCCACGGTTCTCGCGCCGCGCACCGCCAGGCCGCGCCGGATCGCGCGCGGCGATTCGTCGCCGTTGGCGACAATCACCCAATCGTAGCGCTCGCGCCTGAGCTCGAGACTCTGCCAGAGCCACCGCCATGCGGCGCCAAGAATCGCACGGCCCGCGTGCCGCACGCGGCGGTAGACCCAGATCCGGTCGACATGCGGATTGCCCGCCACGACCCAGGCGTTGTAGTCGTTCGCGAGCACATGCGTTTCGACCTGCGGCAGACCGGCTTTCAGCTGCGCGAGCAACGGCGTGGTGAGCAGCAGATCGCCGATCTTGTCGCGCTTGATGACGAGAACCTTCATTTGAGTTCTTGCAGCAGTTCGGGCAGGCCGAGCGCAACGGCGTTCTTGCCCAGCGGGTAGGCCTCGCTGCCCGGGTAGACGACGAACAGGCGCTCGAGGCCGAGGTCGTGCTGCGCGATCGCCATGGATTTCGTCAACCGGGGAGCATCGGCATGCTTTACTTCCACGCCGTAGCGCTTGCCGCCGCGCAACAGCAGCAAGTCGAGCTCCGCCCCCGACTGGGTTCCCCAGTAGTAGGCGTTGCGCTCGCCCGCGACGGCGAGAACCTGCTCGATGACGAATCCTTCCCACGAGGCGCCGATCTTGGGATGCTGTGCGAGCGCCGCGGCTGTTCCGATGCCCAGCAGCGCATGCAGCAACCCGGAATCGCGTACATAGACCTTGGGCGCCTTGATCTGGCGCTTGCCCAGGTTCTCGAACCACGGCTGCAGCTGGCGCACGACCAGTGCCCCGCTGAGGCTGTCTGCGTGGCGCTTGACCGTGGTGTGCGCCTCGCCGAGCGACCGGCCGATCTCGGAGGCATTCCAGGTCTGGCCGTGATAATGCGCGAGCATGGTCCAGAGACGGCGCAGCGCGGCGGCGGGAACGTTGATCCCCAGATTGCGCAGGTCGCGCTCGAGAAACGTACGGATGAAGTCCTCGCGCCACGCCAGGCTCGCGGCCTCGCCCGGGGCGAGGAATGCGCGCGGAAATCCGCCGCGCTGCCACAGACGGCGCCAGGCGCCCACGCCCGCCTCCTCGAGCGTGAAACCGGCCATGTCGACGAACTCGACCCGGCCGGCAAGGCTCTCCGAGGCCTGCTGCATCAACTCCGGCGACGCGCTGCCGAGCAGCAGAAAGCGCGCCCGGCCCGGATCGCGATCGGCGAGCACACGCAGCACCGGGAACAGGTGCGGCGCGCGCTGGACTTCGTCGATCACCACCAGCCCGCGCAGCGGTCCGAGCGCGGTCATCGGCTCGGCGAGACGCACCGCCGCGACCGGATCCTCCAGATCGAAGTAGGCGCCGCGGCGTCCTGCGGCAAGCGCGCGGGCGAGCGTCGTCTTGCCGCACTGGCGCGGCCCGCTCAGCGCGACCACGCGGCTGCGCCGCAACGCCAGCGCCAGCCTTCCGGCGAGGCGCGAGCGCCCGATGATGATCTTTTTCATCCTTGCATTTTGAGCACTCTTCGCACAAAATGCAAGGATGAATCCGGACCCCGCCAGTGGCGGCGCATTGCACATCCACCACGTCAACCTGCAGCCGATCGTCGGCGGCGGCGAGATCTACACGCGCGCCCTGACGCGCGCCTTCGCCGACGCGGGGGCGCGGGTGACCCTGTACGCGCACCCGGATGTGAGGCTCTGGGATGACCTTGGCGGCGGCAGGATCGCGCTCGAGCGCCTGCAGAGCGACGCCCAACTGCTGGAGCGCCTGCCGCGCGAGCGCGCGCTCGTCCTCACGCACAGTCCGATCTCGCCGCAGGTGCTCGAGCACCTGGCGCTGCGCCACCGCCTTGCCGGCTTCGCCCACATGCCGATGTTCCAGCGCAGCGCCGAAGGCTTCCGCGCCTACCGCCTTGTGTTCACGGTGACGCGCTACTGCATCGAGCTGCTGCGCCTTGCCGGGCTGCGGCAGGTCTATCCGGAGCCGGTCTACGGCAGCGCGGACGTGGCGCGCAGTACGGAACCGGTGGTCCGGCGCTCGCCCTACATCGTCGATCGCCGCAAACTCCGCGACGTGCTGCTCGGCAGCCTCAATGGGCTTTCCGCGGGGCGCGGGGCGAAAACGGAATTTTCCAGAAGACCGGGGATCGCGCTCGGCCTGGTGTCGCTGATCGCGCCGATCAAGCAGTTTCCGGAGCTGTTCTCGATCCTTGCGCCGGTACTTGCGCGGCGGCCTGCGGTGAACCTGGAAATCTTCGGCGCCGGCGGCTATGCGCAGGTGCGCGACCTGCGGCGCGCGCTCGCCCCGCTCGGCGGCCGCGCGCGCTTCTGGGGCTATCAGACCAATGTCGGCGCCATCTATCCGCAGCTCGACTACCTGATGACCGGGCTGCCGGAAAAGGAAGCGCTCGGCCTGAACGCGCTGGAGGCGCAGGTCTGCGGCACCCCGGTGCTCGCGCCGGACGCACCGCCTTTCACCGAGACCGTGCTCGATGGCGCGAGCGGTTTTCTGTACCGCGATCCGCGCCAGGATGGCGGCCGGCACTTCGAAGAAATCCTCGATGCGATTCTCGCCGGGCGGCCGCGACCCGATCCGCGGGTCGCGGCGAAGGAACATCTCGCACAGTTCACACATGCTGCACTTGTGTCACGCGCACACAAGCTCATCGATACGCTTGCACGCTTGGATGACACTCGGCTGGCTTGATTGACAACAGGCACCTGTGTTGGCATAGTTGCCAACGGTGAAGGCGCGTCTGCTCTATGAGTTCAAGCAGCGCTATGACGACGGCGCGATCGTCGAGATGGTGCTCTGGGAGTTGCCGCAACCCATCGCCGGCAGCGCGCACCGCTACAAGTACCGCCTTTTTTACGGTTTCCCCGGCCGGCGCATCGTCGGCTATGACAATGAATCCGGCAAGGGCGACCATCGCCACGCAGGCGCAAGTGAATCGACGTATCCGTTCGTATCGCCGGAATCTCTGATGGAAGATTTTCTGGCGGATGTCAGACAAAGGAGAAAAAAATGAACAGGACAGCCACCATTCGCATCGAGAGCGACACCGGCTCGGTGCTCGCGCGCGGCGCGCACCGGTTCGAACGGGCGTGGCGCACGCGCAAGGACCAGGGCAGTGACTTCACCTTCGAATCGCCTGCCGCACTGTTTCGGTCCCTGACGCCGGCACGCTGGGCGGCGATCGAGCGTCTGCAGACCCTCGGACCCTCCACGCTACGCGGGCTTGCGCGTGCGCTCGACAGGGACGTCAAATCGGTGCATCGCGATATTCATGCCCTGATAGAAATCGGACTCGTGACGAAGGACAGCAAGGGCAGCGTGCTCGTGCCATTTTCGCGGATTCGCACCGAATTCGATCTCCGGCCGAAGCAGGCTGCGTAGCCGGAAAGCAGGTCACCGAGCAATGCCGGCCATGTCGCGCAAAATAATTCCCGTCATTCTCTGCGGCGGTTCGGGCAGCCGCCTCTGGCCGGTATCGCGCCAGCAGCTGCCCAAGCAATTCCTGCCGCTCGTCTCGGAGCGCACGCTGCTGCAGGACACGGCGCTGCGCGCGCAGGAGGCCACGGGCGGCGCGGGGCCCGCGTCGCCGCCCCTGGTGATCTGCAACGAGGCGCACCGGTTCCTGGTCAAGGACCAGCTGGACGAAATCGGCGTCAGCGCCCGCATCGTGCTCGAGCCCGCCGGCCGCAATACCGCCGCCGCAGTGGCCGTCGCGGCGATTGCCGCATCTACGCCCGACAAAGCGGACGATCCCGTCCTGCTGGTGCTCGCCTCCGACCATGCAATTCGCGGCACCGACGCATTCGGGAACGCGGTGCGGCGCGCGGCCGGAGTCGCGGCCTCCGGCATGCTGGTGACCTTCGGCATCGCGGCGACGCGGCCCGACAGCGGCTTTGGCTACATAGAGCGGGGCGACGCCCTGCCGGGCGATGCGGGTGCGTTCCGCGTCTCGCGTTTCGTGGAAAAGCCGCCCGAAGAACAGGCGCGCGCGATGATCGCCACCGGCCGCGCGTACTGGAACAGCGGCATGTTCGCCTTCCGCGCGGGGCGCCTGCTGGAGGAGCTCGGCCGCTTCCGGCCCGACATCCTCGAAGCAGTCCGCGCCGCCGTCGCCGATGCCACGGACGACCTCGGATTCCTCAGACTGGGCCGGGAAGCATTCCTTGCCTGTCCGTCTGAAGCGATCGACCGCGCCGTCATGGAGCGCACCGCCGGAGCCGCGGTGATTCCGGCCGATTTCGAATGGAGCGACGTCGGCTCCTGGTCGGCGCTCTGGGATCTGGCCGAAAAGGACGCCTCGGGCAATGCTTCGCGCGGCGACGTGCGGCTCCAGGACACGCGCGACTCGCTGGTGTTCGGCGACCGGCGCCTGATCGCGGCGCTGGGCGTGGGCGACCTGATCATCGTCGACACCGACGACGCGCTGCTGGTGGCGGACCGCTCGCGCAGCCAGGAGGTGCGCGAAGTGGTCGAGGATCTCAAGCGCGCCAACCGCTCCGAGCACCTGAGCCACCGGCGCGTCTACCGGCCCTGGGGTTATTACGAATCGGTCGATGCCGGCGAGCGTTTTCAGGTCAAGCGCCTGATGGTGAAACCGGGGCAGGCGTTGTCGCTGCAGCTGCACCGCAAGCGCGCCGAGCACTGGGTGGTGGTCTCCGGCCGGGCGCGCGTGACGCGCGGCGAGGACACGCTCTACCTGGAAGAAAATCAGTCCACCTTCATCCCGATCGGCACCAAGCACCGGCTCGAGAACGCTGGCAAGGAGCCGCTGCTGATCATCGAGGTGCAATCCGGCGGCTACCTCGGCGAGGACGACATCGAGCGGTTCGAAGACCGCTACGGGCGCGGCTAGGAGGTCCGGCTCGCGGCCAGCGCCGCGTATTCTTCAAGCAGGCGTGCATGGACAATATCGGCATCGAAGTCCCTGCGCACGCGCTCGCGCGCGGCAACGCTCAGGGCCGCGCGCATGTTGTCGTCGGTAAGCAGCGTTTTAAGGGCCCGGGCGAGCGCAGACACATCCTTCGGCGGCACCAGCAATCCGGTCTTGCCGTGCACCACCGCGTCCCGCAAGCCGACGATGTCCGTGCCAACGCAAGGCACGCCAAGCGCCGCGGCCTCGATGACCACGATGCCGAAGCCTTCGCGGTAGCTCGGCAGGCACAGCAGGTCGGCGCACGCGAGGTAGCGCTCCGGTTGCGGGTCGTAGCCCACCGCGCGAATTGCGGGATTGCGCTCGATCGCGGCCAGCGTCTGCGCGGGCAGCGGATCGCGCTCGGGCTCAAGCGGTCCCACCAGGACCAGCGCCGCATCCGTCAGGCGGTCGAATGCGGTCACCAGTTCGGCGACGCCTTTGTCGCGCGTGACGCGGCCGACGAACACGATAACCTTCGCCTGCGGCGGGATTCCGAGCCGCGCGCGCGCCTGCGCTGCCGCCGGGCGCAGCCGTTCGATGTCGAAGCGCTTCAGGTCCACGCCGCCTAGGGATCCGGCGCCAAGCACCCGTATATCCCCGGCGGTCGCCAATCCCTCGGTGATCAGGAAATCCCTTTGCGAGCGGCTGTCCGCATAGCAGCCGGTATTCAGGTTCGCGATGACGCGATCGGCGAGGCGGCCGAGCCAGCGCACCAGTCCCGCTCGCTCCGCCCAGGCCTGGCCGGTGAAAGTGTGCAGCCGGACGGGCACGCGGCACAGCCAGGCCGCGATCGCGCCGAGCAATCCCGCCTTGGGCGTGTTCGTGTGGACGATATCGGGCGCGAGCTCACTCAGCGCGCGCCAGAGGCGGAACAGCGCCGCGAGATCGGCCAAGGGCGAGATTTCGCGCGGCATTTCGATTGCGACGACCCCGGCGACGCCCAGCGAGCCGATGCGCTCGATCCCCTCGCCCGGGCTGGTCACCACGAACACCTCGTGGCCGGCGGCAACCAGCGCCCGGATCTGGCCCTCGAGGTGGTGCAGCACGAAGAACGGAACCGTGGCCATGCGGACGATGCGCATCAGGCACTCACCTCGCGGGCGCCGCAGGATTCGGGAGTCGGACCACAGGACCGAAGTTTATAATCGCCCGGCAACCCGCGTACTGTCGCGAGCTGCATTCCGATGACCTCGCCCGCGACCGTTCCCGTTTCCACCGTAATCCCCTGCCACGACTGCGCCGCGACCGTGGGCCGCGCGCTGACCTCGGTGCTGGCCCAAACCCGCCCTTCCGCCGAATTGATTCTGGTCGACGACGGGAGCACCGACGGCGGCGCCACGCGGCACCGGATCCACGCGCTTCGCGACGATTACCGCGGCCCGATCCGGATCAAAATCATCGAGCACCAGGCCAATCTCGGCGCGGCCGCGGCGCGCAACAGCGGCTGGGACGCGGCGACGCAAACCTACCTCGCATTCCTCGACGCAGACGACGCCTGGGACGCGTCCAAGCTCGAAATCCAGTGCGCCTGGATGGAGCTTCACCCATCCGCAGCAATGAGCGGACATCTTCATTCGCTGCTACGGGAGGAAGAGGCCGGCGGGGTGCTGGCGCGGCAGGTCAGGCCGTCGGAACCCGGCGCGCGGCGAATCGCGCCCCGCCAGCTGCTGCTGTCGAATGTCTTCGCCACCCGCACCGTGATGCTGCGGCGCGAACTTCCGTTTCGCTTCGACCCGCGATTCCGCCGCTCGGACGATTTTCTGCTTTGGCTCAGCATCGTTCATGGCGGGTACGAGGCTTGGCTGCTGGAATCCGTGCTTGCGTACTCCTTCAAGGCTGCGTACGGTGAGGGCGGCCTCTCCCGGGACCTCTGGGCGATGGAGAAATCCGAGCTCGCGGTTTACGGGCAGCTTGCCCGCCAGGGCGCAATCTCGGCGCTCTCGCACCGGCTGCTGGCGCTCTACTCGCTGCTCAAACATGTGAAGCGCGTCGCAGGGCGCGCCTTCGCTACCAGTCGATCTCGATCCAGTTTCTTGCGCTCCTGACCTCGTATTGAAGCCCTTTCGGCCGCGGCGCGATGACGATCTTCGCCGGGTCCGCACCCAACCAGGCGCCCCACCAGCTGAACGTGCTGTTGGCGATGACGAAGTGGCGGCATTTCGACATCAGCCACAGGTCGGTGACTTCCCCGCGCGGGCCCGGATCGTGCACCACCGTCACCGGCAGGTTGCGCGGCCACTGCTCGACGAGCCACCGTGGATCGTCGCCGAAACAGAAGAATTCCGGCTGCGAGACCCGTCCGGCGATCGCCTCGATCGCCATCAGGTAGTAGTTCGCGTCGAGCGCGTCTCTCGCGCCGGCGGGATTGGAAGGCGTCACGCCATGCAGCCGGCGGCTGTGCACGGCCACCGCATTCGGCGAGGCAATGCGCGCTTCCAGCTCGTGCATATGGGAGCCCACCTCCGGCCGGAACCTCAGGTCCTGGCGCAACACGGGCTCGATATCCGCAAAATAGCGCTCGTCCTGCCAATAGCCGTCCAGCTGGGTGGTGCGGGCAACGCGGGTGTCCAGTACGCGCGCCTCGAACACCCCCGGAACGGACTCGATCAGCCAGTCGCGTCCCGGCAGCAGTCCGGCCATCGCCGCCCTGCGCTTCAAGCGCCAGGCGTAGAGGTCGAGCCTGGCCGGCAGCAGGCGCCGGGTCTGCAGGGTCTCGTGCGGCGGCAGCGCGAAACTGTCCAGACGGTACGCCCGGCCGTAAAAAACATCGGAGCGAAAGAAGTCCACGTCGAGGCAAAGCGCAGCGGCGTTTTTCAATGCCAATCGCCGCGCGGCGGCGTAGCAGAAAAGCTGGTTGCCAATGCCGCCGACGATCTTGGAGACGACTTTCGGGCTCATCGCGTCGGGCATCGCCGCCGCGGAACGGCAAGTGCCGGCTTCAGTTTGCGCGTCATCGCACGAACAGGTAATTGTGCGAGCCCGACTCCGCGCGGCCCTGGCGGGCCCAGCGCTCGACATCCGCGCGCGTGACCGGACGCGCGGCGTCGTTCGCGGTGCGCGCCGCATAGCCGCGCGAGAAGAACGCGTCGAAGGTCGCGACGTAATCCGGATTGACGCCATCGGGAAAATTTTCCGCCAGGCAGATCTCGACCATCCAGGCGGGCGCGGGAGAGCGCTCGAGCGTGCGTGTGGCGCCGCGCAGCATCGCGTATTCGGCGCCCTCGATGTCCGCCTTGATGAGCAGCCGCTCGCCCGCGAAGCGCCCATCGAGCAAGGCATCGAGCGTCGTGAGATCGACCGTCTGCCGCTGCAGCGTGCGCCGCGGCAGCTGGGCCCACCCCGGAACGAGCGAGGCGCCGGTGTTGGCGCCGAAAAGCTGGGCCGAGCCCGGCGCCTCGGCCATTCCCTTCGGCACGACCTCCGTGTCGTCCCATCCGTTGGCCGCGAGATTCGCCCGCAGGATGTGCAGATTCCCCGCGTGCGGCTCGACCGCAATGGCCCGGTGTCCCAGGCTGCGCGCAAGGCAGGTGTACAAGCCGACGTTGGCGCCGACGTCGATGAGCGCCGCGCAATCCGCGAGAAGCGAGCGCACCAGCGCCACCTCTTCGGGCTCGAACAGCCCCGCCCGCATCGCAGCGTTGCCCGCCATCCTGAATCCGTAGGGCGTCCCGGACATCGGCGCGCCGAGCGGCAGCAGCGTATCGCGCAGGCGGTGGTAGAGGTAGGCGGCCATCGGAATCTTCCGCAGCCGCGCGCGCAGACTCCGCATGTAATCGGTGCTCAGTCCGCCTTCGAGAACTCGAACATGCCGCAGCCGTACTCCAGGGCCGCCCCCGATTCGATCGGCGCGGGGTCGCGAAAGCGGCCGGCGTCGTCAACCAGCGCGAAGCCTTCGAGCCGCAGCGGCGCGAACATCGCAAGCAGCGACCCGGGGGCGAACACGCGATGGGCGTTGAAACAGGTGCGCTCGCGGCCCACCGGCGCCGATACATGGAGCCGGCCGCCCAGCGCGAGAACCCGGACCAGCTCTGCGGCCGCCTTGCGGGCGCCCTCGGGGTCGATCGGATCGCCGTAGCGGCCGAGCCCGATATGCTCGATGACGTGCAGGCACGAAAGCGAATCGGCGCTGGCGTCAGCCAGCGGCAGCGAAAGAATGTCGCCGCGGAGACAGCGCAGGCCGGGAAGCTCGGCATCGAGCGGGCGGTAGTCCAGATGCAGCACGTCGGTCGTCGCGCTGAGGACCGACAAGGTCAGCGCGCTCGAGCCGATATCGACGTGGCGCGGCGGGCGGCGCGCGGCGACGCGCCGCGCCAGCCAGGCGCCTTGATAGAAGTAGTGCGGGTCGAACGGCGTATGGGCCGTCCAGTCGCCGAGGCAGGGATGGGAATCGGCAAAGCGCGGCGCCGGCGCGCGACTTGCGTACTCGCGCCAATGCCGCAGATAGCGCGGCAGGTAAAGCAGCCCGACCAGCGGACGGGGCGCAAGGAACGCCATGACCCAGTTTCGCAGCAGCATGGGCCGCATTTTACCGTCAGCTCCGGCGCGGGCCCGGCTGCGCCCTGCGGCGCCGGGCAAGCTCGAACCGCCGATGCAGCCCCGATGCCTCCAGCAAGCGGCGCGCGGCGGAGCGCAGCCGGTAATAGGCGCGCAGGCGCGCTTCCGCGAACGCCGAGTGCAGATGGCCGGTGTTGCGCAGCGCGCGCAGATTCTCCTCCATCGCAAGCGACCGATCGATCGTGCTCAAGCCCCCGGTCCGGATCCTGGTGACCAGGACGGGCGCGCGCACCGCCCCCGTCTCCGGCACTCCGCGTAGTTGCAGCTCGTAGTCCATCGCGATGCGATACGACGTATCGAAGCGGCCGAAGCGCTCGAAATAGCGCCGGTGCATCAGCATGCCGGGGTGCGGCAGCGTCCCGCAGCGCAGGAAGCGCCGCCGGTCGTATTCCGAGGCATGCCGGTACAGTACTTCGCCGCTGGCGCGGTCGATCAGGTCGCAGTCGCCATAGATGACCTCCGGCCAGCCGCCGCGCCGCGCCGCGTCCACCAGAGACGAGAGCGCGGACGGCGAAGCGAGGGCGTCATCGGCATTGAGAAACATGAGGTAGTCGCCCTGCGCGCGCGCCAGGCCCTTGTTGAAGGCCTCGGCAATGCCCGAGTCGGGCTCGCTCACCCAGCCGGCCAGCGAGGCCTGACGTGCACGAATTGCCTCCAGCGTCCCATCGGTCGAGCCGCCGTCGATGATCCAGTGCTCCAGCGCCGTATAATCCTGGCGCGACACGCTTTCAAGATTGTCCTCGAGAAATGGCAGGCCGTTGCGCACGACGGTGACGACGGACACGAGCGGCAGCGCGGGAGAACTCATCGCAGGCACTGACGGATGGACCCCTGCGCGTAGCCGCGCAGGACAGGCCGTATCTCCCGTTGTTCATTCATTGAACTTAAAATTATAAATAAATTAATTAATTATCAATATCTTACAATAGGTACGTTCATTAACTGAACAATTGTGAGATCCTATGCCGGATGCTAACCGATGAAACGCGGTACCGGATTCTCAAGCTGATCGAGGCCGACCCGCAGGCCAGCCAGCGCAGAATCGCCGACGAACTCGGCATCAGCCTGGGCAGGGTGAATTTCTGCCTGCAGGCATTGATCGAGAAGGGCCTGGTCAAGGTCAACAACTTCCGCAGCAGCACCAACAAACGAGCTTACCTGTACCTGCTGACGCCGAGAGGCATAGAAGACAGGGCTACCGTGACGGCCCGCTTCCTGCGCAGGAAACTCGACGAGTACGAGACCCTGAAGCGCGAGCTGGAGGAACTGCAGCGCGAGGCGGACAGGCGGCCGGAACCTGGCCGGGTGAAGACCGGCGAGTAGCCGGCAAGATCATGACCGCCACCGCCTCCAAGATCCGCTCGCTCCTGACTCCCGCCGAGCGCAACAGCGCGCTGGCATTGTTCGGCCTAATGGTCGTCGGCATGACGCTGGAGACGCTGTGCACCGGTCTGGTCATTCCTGCGATCGCCCTCATGATGCAGCAGGACTTGGCCGCGACCTATCCGCAATTCCAGCCCTTGCTCGCGGCCCTGGGCAACCCGAGCCAGGCCGAGCTGATCGTGAACGTGATGCTGGGGCTGGTGGCCATCTATCTGCTGAAGAACCTGTTCCTCGCGTTGCTGGCCTGGCGGCAGACACGCTTCGCGTTCGGCGTCCAGGTTCAACTCTCGCAGCGGCTGTTCACCGCCTACCTGCGCCAGCCCTACACCTTCCATTTGCAGCGCAACTCGGCGCAGCTGATCCGCAATGTCATCGGCGGAGTCGGCATGTTCACCGACGCGATTGTCAACAGCCTGAACATCACGACCGAACTGCTCGTGCTGCTGGGCATCTTGACGCTGCTGCTCGCGGTCGAACCCGGGGGCACGCTGATCGCGGCACTTGTCCTCGGAGGCGCCGCCTGGACCTTCCACTACGGCATGCGCGCCCGCATCGTCCGCTGGGGCGCGACGCGGCAACTGCACGACGGCTTGCGCCTGCAGCACTTGCAGCAGGGGCTGGGCGGCGCAAAGGACCTGAAGCTGCTCGGCCGTGAAAGCAACTTCCTCAACCAGTATCGCGTGCACAATACCCAGAGCGCGCGTGTCGGACAGTTTCAGGCCACCCTGCAGATGCTCCCGCGGCTGTGGCTGGAACTGCTCGCAGTCGCGGGCCTGGCGACCCTGGTGATCACGATGTTGGCGCAAGGCCGGGAGATGGCGACGATCGTGCCGACGCTCGGGCTTTTCGCTGCGGCGGCCTTCCGCTTGATGCCGTCGGTGAATCGCGTGCTCGCGGCGGCGCAGGCGCTTCGCTACAACCTGCCGGTGGTCAATACACTGCACGAAGAGATGAAGCTCGTCGCGCTCGAGCAGGCAGCAGGCCGGCAGCAAGGCCCGGCTGCCACCGGCTTCCAGGCGGACATTCGCCTCGCCAACGTCAGCTACATCTACCCGTCCGCCGCGGCGCCCGCACTCAACGATCTGACCCTTCGTATCCGCAAGGGCGAATCCATCGGCTTCGTCGGCCCCAGCGGCTCGGGCAAGAGCACGCTGATCGACGTCGTCCTGGGCCTGCTTCCCCCCGAGGCGGGGCAGGTGCTGGTGGACGGAGAAAACATCCAGCAAGACCTGCGAGCGTGGCAAGACCAGATCGGCTACGTGCCGCAATCCATCTACCTGACCGACGACACGCTCCGGCGCAACGTGGCGTTCGGACTGCGCAACGAGGCAATCGACGATACGGCCGTCGAGCGTGCGATCCGCGCCGCGCAGCTGGAGGAGTTCGCAGCCGGCCTGCCCAAGGGGCTGGAAACGATCGTCGGCGAGCGCGGCGTCCGCCTGTCGGGCGGGCAGCGCCAGCGCATCGGCATTGCCCGCGCGTTGTACCACGATCCCGCCTTGCTGGTGCTGGACGAAGCCACCAGCGCGCTCGACGCCGCTACCGAACGCGGGGTGATGCAGGCGGTGACGGCGCTCCATGGCGCGAAGACCATCCTCATCGTGGCGCACCGGCTGTCCACGGTCGGCGGTTGCGACCGGCTGTACCGGCTGGAGCACGGCAGGATCGTGGCGGAGACCGATCAGGCGGAAGCGAGGCGCGTACAGCAGGCTGCAAGCAAAGCGAAACTGTATGGCTTGAGGTGAGCAAAAAGACCGTCATGTTCAACAACAAATCCATCCTCATTACCGGCGGCACCGGATCGTTCGGCAGGCAGTACGTCCGGACCATCCTGGGCCGCCATGCGCCCAAGAAGCTCATCATCTACTCGCGCGACGAGTTCAAGCAGTTCGAGATGGCGCAGCAGTTCCCCAATTCGAAGCACGCCTGCATGCGCTACTTCATCGGCGATGTGCGCGACAAGGAACGGCTGGTGCAAGCGATGCAGGGGGTCGATTACGTGATCCACGCAGCCGCGCTCAAGCAGGTGCCGGCGGCGGAGTACAACCCCATGGAGTGCATCAAGACCAACATCCACGGCGCCGAAAACGTAATCCACGCCGCGCTGGCCACGGAAGTGCAGAGAGTCATCGCGCTTTCGACGGATAAGGCCGCGAATCCCATCAACCTCTACGGCGCGACCAAGCTCGTCTCGGACAAGCTGTTCGTCGCCGCCAACAATATCGCGGGAGGCCATCCCACCCGGTTTTCGGTGGTGCGCTACGGCAACGTCGTGGGTTCGCGCGGGTCGGTGGTTCCGTTTTTCCGCAAGCTCATCGACGAAGGCGCCGACCACCTTCCCGTCACCGATGAGCGCATGACGCGGTTCTGGATCACCCTGCAGCAGGGTGTGGACTTCGTGCTCAAGGGATTCGAGCGCATGCGCGGCGGCGAGATCTTCGTGCCCAAGATTCCGTCCGTGCGCATCGTGGACCTGGCCCGGGCCATGGCGCCGGACCTGCCGCAGAAGACCGTCGGCATCCGCCCGGGCGAGAAGATCCACGAGGTGATGTGCCCCGCCGACGACTCGCACCTGACGCTCGAGTTCGACGATCACTTCGTGATCCGGCCGACGATCACATTCAGCGAAGGCAACAACAACTACTCGCCGAACAAATTGGGGGAAGCGGGCGCCGCGGCCGCGCAAGGATTCGAGTACAACTCCGGCCGCAACGAGCGCTTTCTGAGCGTGCCGGAGATCGTCGAGTTCAACCGGCTCGCCGGCGCCGCATGATTCCCTACGGCAGGCAGGACATCAGCGAAGCCGACATCCAGGCGGTCGTAGATGTCCTGCGCTCGGACTTTGTCACGCAAGGCCCCGCCGTGCCGGCCTTCGAAAGCGCGGTCGCCGGCCACTGCGGCGCGCAGCACGCGGTCGCCGCCAACAGCGCCACCAGCGCCCTGCATCTCGCCTGCCTCGCGCTCGATGTCGGCCCCGGCACGCAGGTATGGACCAGCGCGATCACCTTCGTCGCGAGCGCCAACTGCGCGCTGTATTGCGGCGCGCAGGTGGATTTCGTGGACATCGATCCGCGCACTTACAACCTGAGCGTCGAACATCTCGCCCGGAAACTGGCGGACGCAGACAAGGCGGGCAATCTGCCGAAGGTCGTGCTCCCCGTGCACCTGAGCGGGCAACCCTGCGACATGGCGGGCATTCACGCCCTCAGCCGGAAATACGGCTTCAGGATCATCGAGGATGCGTCGCACGCGATCGGCGGACGCTATCGCGGCGAGCCCATCGGCAACTGCCGCTACAGCGACATCGCGGTGTTCAGCTTCCACCCGGTGAAGATCATCACCACGGCCGAAGGCGGCATGGCGATGACCAGCAACCCCGCACTCGCCAAACGCATGCAATTGCTGCGTACCCACGGAATCACCCGCGATGCCGATGACATGACGCACGCGCCGGACGGCCCCTGGTACTACCAGCAGACAGTGCTCGGCTTCAACTACCGCATGACCGACGTGCAGGCCGCGCTCGGTCTCAGCCAGATGAGCCGGCTGGAGGAATTCCTCGCCCGGCGTCACGCCGTCGCCGCGCGCTACGACGCGCAACTGGCGGGCTTGCCGGTAATTACGCCCTGGCAGCACCCCGACGGATACTCCGGGCGGCACCTCTATGTCGTGCGCCTGAAGCCGGACCGTATCAAGCGGACGCATCGCGAGGTCTTCGAGGGCATGCGCGGCGCCGGCATCGGCGTGGGCTTGCACTACATCCCGGTCTACCTGCAGCCCCACTATGAACGGATGGGTTTCAAGCCCGGGTACTGCCCCGAAGCCGAGCGCTATTACGCCGAAGCCCTCAGCCTGCCGTTGTTCCCGGGATTGACCGAGGTCGACCAGCAGACGGTCTGCCGGACGCTGCGCAACCTGGTTGCGGAGAAATGAGTGGAACCACGCGTGCGCATCGTGCTGCAGGCCCGTACGACTTCGAAGCGCCTGCCGGCCAAGTCCCTGCTGCTGGTCGCGGGAATGCCGCTGGCAGTCCTCTGCGCCAGGCGCCTGGCGTCAACGGGACGCGATGTGGTGCTTGCCACCTCGGACGATCCCAGCGACGACCTGCTGGCGCAAACCGCGCAGCGGGCGGGACTGAAGGTGCAGCGCGGCAGCCTGGATAACGTGCTCAATCGCTTCGTGCAGAGCACCGCCGATCTTGCCGACGCGGACATCGTCGTTCGCGCGACCGCGGACAATCCGCTTCCCGACGGCCGCTTCATTGATGCCCTGCTGCAGGAATTCGGCAGGATGCAGGGCGATTACCTGGGCACTTCGTCGCCGTCGGACGGACTGCCCTACGGCCTGAGCGCGGAGGCATTTCTCGCCGGGGCGCTGCGGCGCGTCGCCGAAGTCACCCGCGATGCGCACGACCTGGAGAACGTCACGACGACGCTGCGGCGCCAGGCAGGCGCACAAGGCATCGTCCGCAAGCGGCTTTTCGTTCCCGAGGACCTGTCGAACCTGCGCGTCACCATCGACACGTTGCAGGACTATCTGTCCATGGCAGCCGTGTTCGCAGACGTGGAGGCCCCGGTGCAACAGGATTGGCAGGCGCTGGCAGCGAAGATCGCAGCGGGCGCTGCAGCGCAACCGCGCGGCAGGTCAGCCGCGAGCGGGAATGGGGCGCGCGGTTCGATCGCGCTCGGCACCGCGCAATTCGGCTCCGATTACGGCATCGCGAACCGCACCGGTCGGCCGGACGATGCGGAAGCGGCACGGATGCTGACCTATGCCATCGGCGCGGGGATCGCTCTCATCGACACTGCGCGGGCCTACGGCGACGCTGAACGGCGCATCGGAGCGTTCCTTCCTCCGGCTGCAAACGCTGCGGTGAAGATCGTGACCAAGCTGCGCCCCCTCGACACGATTCCCGACGACGCAGCGGAGCGCGAGATCAGGGCCGCCGTAGATGCGAGCGTATACGGATCGTGCCGCGACCTGAAACGCGAGCAGCTCGACATCCTGATGTTCCATCGCAGCGCGGACATGTTCCGGTGGCGCGGCGCGGCGGCCAACAGGGTGGCTGAACTCGTCGATGAAGGAGTCGTCGATGCAGCAGGCGCTTCAGTCTCCACGCCGGATGAGGCCATCGCCTGCCTGGCGGACAAACGCATCTCCTGCATCCAGGTTCCCTTCAACCTTCTGGATTCGAGATGGCTCGCGGAGAGCTTCAGCAACAGCCTCGCCCGGCGACCCGACGCGCAGGTGCACGTGCGGAGCGTGTTCCTGCAGGGCCTGCTCACGAACCAGGCGGCCCTGTGGCCGGACTGGGTCGCAGACCGGCAGGAATATGTACGGCGCATCGAACAATTCGTCCGGGACTTTGGCCGCGGAAATGCCGCCGACCTTTGCATTGCATACGTGCACGGTCTGCCGTGGGTGTCGACACTGGTCCTCGGGGCGGAAACGCTGCAACAGTTGACCGAGTTGATTGCGCTATCCTCGAAGCCGGCGCTGACACCCGACCAGGTTCGCGCGGTGCAAGCCGGGTTCCCCGGGGTGCCGATGCGACTTCTCAATCCTGCCGAATGGTGACCGGATGCAGACCTTCGACCTGACGACACGTGTGGTACTGCTGACGGGTGCGGCGGGATATCTCGGGCGCGAGATGTCGCGCGCGATACTCGCGGCAGGCGCGGAGCTGGTCATGATCGGCCGCGAAGAACGATCCCTCCTCGCCCAGAAAGAGCTGTTTCCGCCGGAACTTCGCGGCCGCTGCCATACGCTCGCCTGTGACGTGACGCATGCCGACACCCCGGCCTATCTGAAAGCGCAGATCGAGAAGCGCTTCGGCCGGCTGCACGGTCTCGTCAACAACGCTTATGCCGGCAAGGTGGGGCCGCTGGACGCCATCGATGGCGGGGATTTCCTTGCCGCGTGCACCTACAACGTCGCAGCGCCGTTTGCGCTCGTCATGGCGTTCGCGCCGCTGCTTGAAGCAACCGCCGCGCGGGAGCGCATCAGCGCGTCCGTCGTGAACGTGGCTTCGATCTACGGCAGCGTGAGCCCCGATCCGTCGATCTACGGCGATTCGGGCAAGAATAATCCGGCGCACTACGGCGCCAGCAAGGCCGGCATGATCCAACTCACCCGCTATCTCGCCTGTCACCTGGGGCCGGCCGGCATCCGGGTGAACAGCATCTCGCCGGGCCCCTTCCCGGACACCGCGGTTGACCCGGGAATTCCGGAATTCCACGACAAACTGGCGCGCAAAGTGCCCATGGGGCGGGTCGGCAAGCCGGGGGAAATCGCCGGCCCGGTGGTGTTCCTGCTGTCGGAGGCGGCGTCCTACGTGAATGGCGCGGACCTTCCAGTCGACGGCGGCTGGCAGGCCTGGTGAGCGGCGCATCGGGTGACAGCCGTGAAAACTGCCGCTAGGCAAATTGCATTCCGCGTCGACGCCTCCAGCCGGATCGGAACCGGCCACCTCATGCGCTGCCTGGCACTAGCCGAGCGCCTGAAGAGCGCCGGGGCACGTTGCCGCTTCATCAGCCGGCAAATGCCAGACCACCTGCGTGAAATGCTGGGCGCCAGCGGGCACGGCTTTGATCTGCTGAGCAAGGCCGGGGCGGAGGAAGCCGGCGATTTGCCGCATTCGGCGTGGCTTGGAGTCAGCCAGCGCACGGATGCAGAGCAAACACTTCATGCACTTGCCGGAATAAGTTGCGACTGGCTGGTGGTGGATCACTATGCGCTGGACGCGCGCTGGGAATCAGCGCTTCGACAAACCGCGGCGCGCATACTGGTCATCGACGATCTGGCGGACCGGGTGCACGATTGCGAGATCCTGCTCGACCAGAATCTTCTGCATGCGGGAGAGGCTCGCTACAAAGGAAAGGTGCCGGAGACTTGCCAGCTCCTGCTCGGCCCCCGTTACGCCCTATTGCGCGAAGAATTCCGCCAGATGCGTGGTGAGGTCAAAGCGCGCGACGGCAGCGTGAAGCGGATTCACGTTTTCCTGGGCGGCGTGGATGCAGGCGGCCACACACTCGCCGCCGTCGACGCGCTGCATGCAGCGGACGTGGACGGCCTGCAGGTGGACGTGGTGATCGGCCCGCAGAATCCGCGTCGCCGGGAAATAGAGGCCAAGTGCAGCGCCTGCGGATTTGCATGCCACGTGCAATCGGACCGGATGGCCGAACTGATGGCCGCCGCCGACCTCGCGATCGGTGCGGGCGGCTCCGCCACCTGGGAACGTTGCTCCCTGGGGTTGCCGACGCTTGCGCTTTGCGTCGCGGAGAATCAGAGGCGCCTGGTGGAGGATTGCGCTCTGAGCGGGCTCATCCACGCCCCGGAGCTGCGCGCGTGCGACAGCGAATCGATCGCCCTGCACCTGCGCGCCCTGCTGCGCAATCCGCTGCTGCTGCGGGCCATGTCGCGCAACGGCCTGCAGGCGGTCGATGGCCGCGGCGCGGCGCGCGTGCTCCGGGCAATGGGCTGCGGCTCAATCGCGATTCGCGAGGCGGAGCAAGCCGATTCCGGTCGGGTAAATGCGTGGCGCAACCATCCGCAGAATCGCGCCGTTTCCGGCAATGCCGGACCGATCGACCCCCCGGTTCATCAACAGTGGTTCGCCGCGGTTCTGGCGGACCCGGACCGGCTTCTGCTAATAGGGGAGCAGGGCAACGAAGCCGTCGGCGTCGTGCGCTTTGACATCCGGCACGGCGAAGCCGAGGTATCGATTTACCTGGCGCCCGACTTGGCCGGCGAGGGCCGCGGCGCCGAACTGTTGCACGCCGCAGAAGCCTGGCTCACCGCCAACAGGCCGAAGGTGCGCGCGATCAAGGCACGGGTGCTGCGCGACAACGCAAGCTCGCACGGACTGTTCGCGGCAGGCGGCTACAGCAGATGCGACACCAGGTACGCCAAGAAGGTTGGCAGTCCATGAGCCGGCCGATACGCATCGGCGAGCGTCTGGTGGGACGCGCGCAAGCCCCTTTCGTAATCGCCGAAATGTCGGGCAACCACAATCAGTCGCTCGAGCGCGCGCTCGCCATCGTCGAGGCCGCGGCCCGCGCCGGCGCACACGGCCTGAAGATCCAGACCTATACGCCCGATACGATGACGCTCGACCTGGACGAGCGCGAGTTCCACATCAGCGACCCGGCAAGCCTGTGGGCCGGCACATCGCTCTACCAGCTCTACGGCGAGGCCTGCACGCCCTGGAACTGGCACCGGCCCATCTTCGAGCGAGCGCGCGCGCTGGGCATGGTCCCCTTCAGCACGCCGTTCGACGACACGGCCGTGGACCTGCTCGAGGAACTGGGGGCACCCTGCTACAAGATCGCATCCTTCGAGAACACCCACCTGCCGCTCATCCGCCGGGTCGCGGCCACCGGCAAGCCGCTCATCATTTCCACCGGCATGGCGACGGCCGCCGAGCTGGACGAAAGCGTGCGTGCCGCGCGGGCGGCCGGTTGCGCCGACCTGATTCTCCTGAAGTGCACCAGCACCTATCCGGCGACGCCGGAAAACACCAACATCCTCACCATTCCGGACCTGCGCGAGCGCTTCGGCTGCGAGGTCGGGCTCTCCGATCACACGATGGGCGTCGGGGTTTCAGTGGCGAGCGTTGCCCTCGGCGCCACGGTGATCGAGAAGCACTTCACGCTGCGCCGCGCCGACGGAGGCCCGGACAGCGCGTTCTCGATGGAGCCGCAGGAGATGGCGCAGCTGGTCGCGGAGACGGAGCGCGCCTGGCGCGCGCTGGGTTCCGCTTCCTATGGCCCCACCGAGGATGAGCTCAAATCGCTCCAGTTCAGGCGTTCGCTCTATGTCGTCAAGGACATGCGCGCCGGCGAGATCCTGACGCCGGAAAACCTGCGCGCCATCAGGCCGGGCCTCGGCCTGCCGACGAAACACCTGGAAGAAGTGCTCGGCAAGGCCGTCAGGCAGGACGTGAAGCGCGGCACCGCGCTGACCTGGGACCTGCTCTGATTCAGGCTTTCAACGGCCAGCGCTCGTACTGGCCGCGCAGCACCTGCAGGACGTCCTGCTCGACCAGCTGGTAGGCGCGCGCGGGGCGGATGTTGCGCGCGCGCAGCCGCGCCGCGATCTTTTCCTTGTGAAACTGCGTCACCTCGCGGTCGAACGCGATCCTGCCCGGATGGATGAAGCGCACCGCGCCGTCGAGGTCGCGCGCGGTCATTGTTTCGCCCCGGTTATAGATGCTGGGAGCGAACGGGATGTCGAGCAGGCCCTTCTCGAAGGCGACGACGACGCCCTTGGATAGGTCGCCGCGGCCCGCGGCGATGACGCTTTCGAGGATCTGCGGCACTTCCTTGCGGATCCATGCCATCTCTTCGGTGACGGCGGCTTCGTCGATCCTCATGCCGGCCGCCTCGCGCACGCCGCGCTGCGCGAGCGCGATGCCTTCGAGGTTGTCCGCAAGCGAGGGGATCTTGTAGGCCTCCACCGGCGTCTTCGTCAGCACGCGTCCGGCGCCCGCCAGCGTCGCGGTCGCCGCCGATTCGGTGATCAGGTTTTGCGCCTTGTCGTGCATCAGCGGGAACGCGGCCATGAACTGGTAGAACACGCTGCCGATGCGCACGTCCTTGTGGCCCATCTGGACGAAGGCTTCCCTCGCGAGCGGCTCGATGGAGCGGATGGCGGCGATGTCCTGCGCGCGATGGCCCTGCTCGGCGTAGCTGATGCTGACGCAGCGCACGCCCTGTTCCAGCGCGAGCAGGGATTCGAGAATGCCGGTGGCGATCGCCAGGCAGGGCGGGATCAGCGTCGCGGTGAGGGTGCCGAAGTACTCCCGGTCGATCAGGATGCCGAAGCGCTCGTGCAGCTGCCCGGTGAGCCGGTCCACGTAGCGCCAGTTTCGGATCGAATCGGCAAGCGGGTAGCTCTTGTAATAGGGCACGTTGTAGCAGATCGGTCCGCCCTCGAAGGCGCTGATCCCGCCGGCGTAGGAGATTTCCGCCAGCAGGCGCGGATCGCGGGTGCTGTGCCGGACCTGCAGCGGCACCTTGATCGCCCCGATGACCTGACGCAGCGGCTTGACGCCATGGTTGATGACCGGAAAGCCGTTCAGCAGAGAGATCCCGGCCTTGCGGCTTTCGCGCAGCATCTCGTCGGCGCCGGCATAGTTGTTGTTGCGCGTCAGCGAATCGACCTGGTAGGAAAGCACGCGCAGGCCGGCCGCATGGAAGGCGCGAAACAGCTCCAGCTGCTGCCGGGGGTCGGCCACGCCCGAGCGCGGCTGCAGCAGCGGGGTAGCGTGCGAATCGCGCGCCGCGAGGTGGGCCGCGATCCAGGACGGCTGGCGCGACAGGAACTCCGCGGTCTCGCCGAGGTTCGCCGCCTCCGCGCCGGTGCGCCAGTGCTGCAGCACCTCGCGGCGCGCGCGTTCGAAATCGGGGGGTTCGATGATCCCGCCCTCGATGGCGGGGCCGGCGAGCAGCTTCGATTCGCGCACCGCCAGCAGTTCGCGCGGCAGCGCGACCGGCGCGGCGCCGGCCAGGTCCTGCGCCAGGCAATCGAGGACGAAACCGATCTCGACGAAGCGCAGGAAGGCGCGCCGGAAGCCCATCTCCACGAACACCTGCTCGCCGCCGACCAGTTCCTCCACCGCGGGGTTGCCGCCCAGATACCAGCTTTGCGAAAACGCCTGCGGCCGGTTGCGCAGCTCGACGAAATCCTTCAGGTAGTGCCGGGCATGCCCGTCCATGCACGAGACCATCACCAGGTTCACATAGGGTGCGTTCTCGAAGAACTCGGCGAGCGTGTTCTGGGTGCCGATGTACAGCACGTCGTAACCGTTGCTCTGCAGCGCATGGCGCAGCAGCGTCAGGCCGACCGAATGCGAGTCGCCCCCCAGGCCGCCGAGCAAAACGGAATGGCGCGCTGCTTGCTGCGTTACTTGCTGCATGTAACGCAGGTCCAGGCAGTGACGGCGGGCGGCTGCGCGGCGGGATGGTCGGTGCGGTAGCTCTGCGTGACGATGCTGTCGATGGTGAACGCGGAAAACAGCTTCTGCGCCTCCCTGCTGTCGGTGTAGTGCAGCACGCCCGCGCCCTGCAGGCGGTCGCCCAGGTCGGTGTAGTCGTTGTTGCCGAGGTGGCGGCCGGAATCCTTCGAAGTGCTCTCCACGCAGAGAATCGTGCTGTAGAGCGTGCCGCCCTTCTTCAGCACCCTGTGCGCCTCGCGGATCAGAGGCGCCATGTCGGCGAGCGCGTTGCAGGTGATGGAACCGCGGTCGATCACGCCGTCGAAAAAATCGTCGGCGTAGGGCAGTTTGCCGAGGTCGCCGAGGATCACGTTGCCGGCGGAGAAACCCGCCGCCTGCAGCCGTTCGGTGGCGATCTCCACCGATTCGCCCGCGCCGTCGATGCCGTAGTAGTCGAAGCCTTCCTCGGCGAGGAATTTCAGGTGGTGGGAGCCGCCGCAGCCAAGGTCGAGGATGCGGACCGAGCCGCGCTCCTTGACGCCGCCGAAGCGGCGCATGACGAAAGTGACGACATCGGTGAACGGATACTTGTTGAAGCGTCCATGGAAATATCGCTTGTCCCAATCGGTCTTGTCCATTCCTGGTTCCTTCAGACGGGCTGCTTGATGAGAAAGTAGGGGTCTTGCGAGAGCCTGGCGAGGGCCTTCGCAGCGATTGCGCCGGCGTCCATGCAGCGGTGCTCGCCGTAGGCGAGGCGCACCACGCGGCACTCGGGGCTTGCGTCCAGTTCGGCGCTGATGCGGCTGCGGTCGGTTTCCGGATTTCGCTTCTCGTCGCGCACGAAGTGCAGCATTTCGGACTCGATGCGACTGCCGGCGTCCACGATGGTGCCGGTGAAGCGCTTCTCGTAGCGGTAACCCGCCCCGTGCATGCGCTCGATGTGCATGAACAGGGGCAGCGCGCGGAAATCGACGCCGAGCAGCAGCACCTTGCCGCCGGCCGCCAGCAGCTTGTCGTGGAAACTGCCGGGGCCGAAGCTGTTGGGCACGTCGCGGCGCAGCAGCTCGGCCGCGCGCGCTCCGAGCGCTGCATTCGAGAAACAAGGATCCTGGCTGCGCACCGCGCCTTCGCGCTTGCGCAGCAGTTCGCCAAGCAGGCCGACGGTGCCGGGCGTGTTCTGCACGTCGAACGGCTCGCCGCGGAACCAGCTATAGGTAAATGTCGGCACGACCAGCGTCCCCGCGGGGCCCAGCGCGGCGAGCAGCGTGTCGATCACCGCCTCGGGTCCCGGGACGAGCAGGCCGAAGGAAGGCAGGTAACTGTGGCAAAGCAGGGTCTCGCCCTCGCGCACGCCGAGTTCGCGCCACAATCCGCGCAGCTCCGCGGGCCCCGTCTTAAGCACCGCCGCGCTCTCCGGCCCGCTGCTTCAGGACGATCTCCTTGGCCGCCGGGTACGCCACCTTGCCGCTGGCGGTGAGCGGCATCTGTTCCAGAAAGCAAAGAACGCCGGGTACCGCGTAGTAAGGCAGGTGCTGCTTCAGGTGGCGCCGGAACGCGTCTTCGTCCACGGGCTTGCGCTCGTAGCTGTCGTAGACGAGCGCGATGGCCTCTCCCTGCTCCGGGTCGGATATGCCGAAGGCGCCCGCCATGCGCACGCCGGGAAACGCCAGCGCAGTTTCCTCCACTTCGCCCGGGCTGACCCGGTAGCCGCGCGATTTGATCTGCTGGTCCGCACGGCCGTGGAAATAGATGAAGCCATCTTCGTCGAGATGCACCAGGTCCCCGGAGCGGACCGCCTTCTCCGGCACGCAGCCGGGCCCGCCCGTGTACAGGTCGACGAATTTCTGCGCCGTCAGCTCCGCGTTGTTCAGGTAGCCGTAGGTGATGAAGGCGCCGCGGTGGTAGAGTTCCCCGGTTTCGCCGGGTTTGCAGGGCTCGCCCGCCTCGTTCAGCACCAGGAGTTCCACCTCCGGCACCGCCTTGCCGACCGAACCGATGCGGCGGAACAGTTCGGCGTGCGGCAGGTACGCGGAGCGGAACGATTCGGTCAGCCCGTAGATGATGATCACCTCGGTGCGCGGAAAGAACTTCACCACACCCCGCAGCACGGCTTCGCTGTGCGTGCCGCCGCCGGTGGTCAGGTAGCGCAGGTCCGGAAATTCCGGCTTGCCCGGCGCATCGGCATAGCGCGCATGCAGGAGCTGCGGCCACAGCGAGGGGACGGTGGCAAAACCGGTGATGCGCTCGCGCAACAGCGTGTCGATGAGATCCTGTGGAAACGCGAAGCTAAGCTGCACGATGCTCGCGCCCTGATAGATGACGCTCAAGAGCTGGTTCAACCCGTAGTCGAAGGAATAGGGCAGGATCGAAAGGATCCGGTCCTCGGCCGTGATACGCAGGTAGCCCGACACGATGCGCGCGCCGTCGGTCAGCGTGCGGTGCGGCACCACGACGCCTTTTGCCCTGCCCGTGGAGCCCGAGGTGTAGATGAGGCACGCAACGTCCGTGGGAATGTTGCGGGTCGTGGAAACCGAGGGATCGGCGGGCGGCGGCTCGGCACCGGCGCCCGCCGCAAGGCCGCCATCGTCGATCACGAGAAGCGGCGTCGCGCGGTCCTGCAGCAGGCTGCGCAGTCCCTCGGCGTACTTCTCCTGCGCGATGACGAAGCTGGTGTTCGAGTCCGACAGCTGGTGCGCGATCTGGTCCTCGCGCAGGTGCGCGTTGATCAGCGTGTATGCCGCATCCGACAGCAGTGCGGCGAACATGCCGGCCACCTGCCCCGGGCAGTGGTCCGCCATCACGGCGACCACCGCGCCGCGGCCGACGCCGGCGGCGAGCAGGCGCTCGCGCAGCGCCATCGCGCGGTCATAAAGCTGCTGCCAGGTGTAACTCCGCTCGCCGCTGGTGAGCGCGTGGCGCCCGGGAACCGCGGCGACACGCTGCCGCAGCATTTCAGCCGTGTTTCTCACGCGCGTCCGCCAGCTCGGATGGTTTCCAGCAGGCTACGGATGTGCGCGATCGACTGGAAGTTTTCCTTGCGCAGGTGCTGCGGCCCGAATTCAATGCCGAAGCGCTCTTCCAGCGCCGCGACAACCGCGACCACCGCCATGCTGTCCATCAACCCGCTGTCCCATAGATCATCATCGTCGTGTCCGGGAAGACGCACGAGGATCGTTGCAAGGACTGCTTTCAGATCATTGGTATCGATGGTCATGATGTGACATGGTTGCACTCGGTTTCAGGGAATGGGTGACTTGCGCAATCCGGCGCAGACGGCTCGCCTATCGCAGCTCCGAGCGAATCAGGCCATGGCTCTCGAGTTGCGAGCAGATCGGCTCGATCTCCCAGAATGGCGTGTCGATGTGGTCGGCAATCTCCAGCAATGTCCTGGTGCCATCCGCGTAGGCGAGGAGATTCATCATGTTTCTGACTTCTGCGGCGGATTGCGCGGTGCTCGTCACCGGGTAGAGCCCCCTCTTCCCCAGCTGCGGTTCGCACAGAACGGCCGCTGTCGGCGTCCGATCCGCTTCGATCACCTGGATGGCCCGCTGCAGCACCCGGTATCCTCCTTCAAGACCCGCCGGCGTGACGAAATCGAGATCATCCAGCGAGGTGTGGTATTCGGGATACGTTCCGTACTTGGACCGCATGATGGCCGCAACCGGCAGGTCGACCCCGGGACTGCAATACTGCCGCTCGTCGCTTCCCCGGTCGAGGTACGTGTAGCGCTTGAATTCATTCCCCGAGTAGCGCAATACATGCAGGGCCGCCCGGTCGGCCAGCGTGTCGCCCCGGCGCGACGGCAGGAAGGAGTATGTCCGTTCATCCCCGACGCAGGTGACGACAAAGCCCGCCTTCACCCGCGCCTGGAGCTGTTTCAGATTGCGGCTGACATAGCATATCGAGCCGATCGTCTCGGGCAGGAACAGGATGCGATACGTATATCGCCTCGTGGCAAGGCTCCGCAGCCACTTCGCCAGGAAAGTCGTGACGCATGGGCCCGAAAGCTCGTTGTTCGCCATGGACGGGTGGCAAATGTAGGTGGAGAGGAGCACCTCCTCCTTCGTTTGCCCCGGAATGACCGCTTCCGCGAAATTCAATTTCCCGACCGTCAGCTCGCTGTCTATTTTGACGCGATAGCGGCCCGCTCCAAGCTGCTGCCGCTGCCGGTGCGCCAGGCAGAAACCCCACTGTTCCTTGTAATACGACGTCACGTACGGAATTGCGTCGGCCTGCCCGGGAAGCGAATGCAGGTGCGCCTGAAGCTCTTCCAGCCCCATTTCCGCGTCGACGGGCATCGAATAGCCCACGACATGCAGATTGTTTTTTCGAAAATCGATGGTCCTGTCGCCGGATGGACCGATCACGTACGCATCCCTTATGGCCCATTCTTTCGGCACGGTCCAGTCGAAGCACTGCGTTGCCGAGGGAATTTCCCGGATTTCCAGTTCCGGAAACTGCGCCTGAATTATCGCCAGGGTTTCGCGAACACCCGGACCGCTGAGGCTCCTGCAGATCGGCCAGAGCTGTCGCGCCAGCGCGTGGATGGATTGACCGTGGGTGGATTCACTTTCATGCGCGCGCTCGGCAGTGCTCATGGCGTCAAAAGCATACAATGGATTCAGCAGGAAACTGCCGCCTGCAGGTACTTTCGAAAGCGTTCAGCCGGTATGTGGTAAACTGGATGCAAGCGCACTGGGAGTCGGCGTCCCTTGCCAAGCAGCTGATCGAAGTAAGCTCCTCAAAGCAGCCGATCCGGCGCGGCGAGTTCACCGTACGCGCGAACCGCGGCCCATTGACGACCTCCAAACCGTTAGCACCGATGTCTTCCATAGCGCGCAGGGCCGCCCGTCCCGTCGTCCGGTTCTGGCGGGAGAAAAAAGAGCAGTTCCGGCTGTTCCGCTTCCGTTCCGCGATTGCGCGCTTCCTGCGGCGGCATGCGCGTCCGCTGCAGCCGAAATCGACCGTGCTGGTCTGGGACCTGGGCAACTTTCCGGAAATCGTCGCGAGGAACGGCCTCTTCGCCACCGCGCTTAAAGTGCGCGGCCAGCGCACGCATACGATCCTGTGCGACGGCACGCCCGTCGCCTGCGTCCGGCGGGGCATCGAGCTGCCGGAAGTCATGGAGGAATGGCCCCGCAAGTGCGCGCAGTGCTCCAGGGACGCCATGGAAGTCGCGCGCAAGTACTGCCTCGATGTTTCCTGGGTCGGCGAGTACGTGAGCGAGGCCAGGCGCCGCGAGTTTCTGCAGATTGCCGAGTCGCTGCCGCTGAACGAGATCCTCGAGTACGTCCATCTCGGCACCAATGCCGGCTGGATGGCCTGGAGTTCGCTGAACCGCCACATGAAAGGCCTGCTGATCGACCCGGCGCAGATCACGCCCGAGCAGGCGCTGATCTTCCGCAAGTACCTGTACGCGGCGCTCGTCAACGTGCACGCGGCCAATGAAGCGACGACGGCGCACTCGCCCGTGAGCGTGCTTACCTCGCACGGCATATACGTGGACTTCGCGCCGCCGATGATGATCGCCTTCCAGAAGGGGCTCGCGGCTGTCAGCTGGTCGAGCGCGTACGCCGACGGCCACCACTACTTCACGGTGCTCAAAGGGGCCGACCAGCCTCTCTACCAGGGCATCTCCAGCAGCGAACCATGGCAACAACGCGCCGCCACGCCCCTCACGGCGGCGGAGGAAGAGCGGCTGAACGCATTCCTGCATCACCGCTATTTCCGCTCCGGCGCGCGCGACATCGGTGTCGTTTCCGGGCCCGAGAGCGCGGAAGCGCTGCGCAGGAAGATCGGCCTGCGCCCGGGCAAGCCGGTTTTCTGCGTCTTCGCCCACGTCAACTGGGACGTCTGCCTCGGCCTGTCGAGCGCGATCTTCGCCAACTCCAACGTCTGGATCATCGAGACGATCAAGCGCGTGATGCAGAACACCGCGGTGGACTGGATCATCCGCATCCACCCGTCCGAGCGCACCGACGGCACCATACTCAGCACCGCCGACGTCATCAATGCCGAGTTTCCCCGGCTGCCGGGCCATATCAAGGTCCTGACGGCGGACTCGGACATCAACTCCTACGGCCTCTACCAGCTGATCGACGGCGGCATCACGATCTTCGGCACCGTCGGCATCGAACTGACGTCCATGGGCAAGCCTGCGATCGTCGCCGGGCAGGCCCACTACGCCAACAAGGGATTCACCATCGATTCCGCTTCGGCGGCCGAGTATTTTGGAACGCTGGATCGCGCCGCATCGATCGCGCCGCTGGGCGCCGAACAGACCGCCCTCGCGCGCCGGTATGCGTACTGGTTTTTCGTCCAACGGCACATTCCCATCCGTTCCGTCGACCTGAAGCAGGGCCACTGGGGCGACCTGGATCTGGCTCGGATCGAGATGCTGCTTCCAGGCCGCGACAGGATCATGGACAGCGTCTGCCGCAACATCGTCGAGGGCAAGGACTTCATCCTGCCGAGCGACATGGTTCTCGGCGGCTAGCCGCCTTCCGCCGCCAGGCGCCGATCGGCATGCACAGAGCCGCGAGCAGACTGCTCCTCGGATTCGACGAGCACGGCGAGGTCCACGACCTGGGCCATGTCGTCCACAGGAAGATCAGGGAAGACTACAGAGACGAAGTTGCGCAGCTGCATCGCAGCTACCGGGCCAACAATCTCGCCGCCAAGGGGATCGTCGAAACCGTGTTGCGCGAAGACGGCGACCTCGAGCATCGAAAACTGATCACTTCGTATCCGTACGAGTGGCCGGCCAACATGTACAAGGATGCGTTGCTGTTCCACCTCGGACTGTTCGTCGAGCTGGACAGGGTCGGACTGACGCTGAAGGACGCCCTGCCGAACAACATCCTGTTCGAGCATACCTCGCCGGTGTTCGTGGATTTCCTCTCCCTGGTGCCGCTCGACAAGCTGAAGGACGAAGCCTGGCTGAGCGCGCGCGGCTACGCCGACGCGCGCTTCGCGGTCGTGGAGAAAATGCTGATGCCGTACATGGTCCTGCCGCTGCTCTTCCTGTCGCGAGGCGAGTACCGCAACGCACGCGACTTGCTCTCGTGGCGATCGTGCAACTGCGAGGGCAAGCCCCCTTCCTGGAGCGAACTCCTGCGCCCGCGCCCGCGACGCGGCTTGCGATGGCTGCGGAGTTACGTTTTGTCCCTGGTCATCGCCGCGGGGCTTCTGCCTGCCAGACTTGGGAACAGGACGAAGGTCGCCGAGGCTTTCCAGGTCCTGATGAAGAGCCTCATCCGGCGGGTTCAGGCGGTGGACGTCACGCCGCCAAGCAGCGACTATTCGTCCTACTACGACGAGAAGAAGGAAGCGCTCTCCCTCGGCGACCCCACCGTCTTGCCGCCGAAGCAGAAAACCGTTTCCGACATCCTTCGCGCAAGAGCGCCCCAATCCGTGCTCGATATCGGCGCGAATACCGGCTGGTACTCGGTCCTTGCCGCCAGTCTCGGCGCGAGCGTGATCGCGCTGGAGGAGGACGAGTCCTGCGTCGACATCCTGTACGCACATGCCAGGAGACAGGCCCTGCGCATCCTTCCGCTCAAGGTTTCGTTCGGTGACCTGCGCAAAGAGATACACGCTGCCCGGGCCCTGGCGCCAGCTTACAGGGACAGGGGAATCGGGGAAAACGCGCTTTACAGGGCCGGCACCGAAAGGCTTGGTGCCGATCTTGTGCTGGTACTCGGGCTCGTCCATCACCTGGTACTTGGCGCAGGCAACTCGATCGACGACGTGTTCGAGGTGCTGCAGCGGCTGTCCGGCAAGACCCTGGTGCTGGAATTCGTCGCCCTGGAGGACGAGAAGATCCGCGATGCGCCGGAGTTTTTTCCCAGCCTGAGGAAATTCGACGCCGCCAGCTACAATCTGCAGAGGGTCCTCGAAGCCGGGCGCCGGCATTTCGCCAGCGTCGATATCCGCGCCTCGCATCCGGCCACGAGGACGATCCTGGTGTTCGACAAATGAAGCGCAACGGATGAGAGTGCTGTTTACATCGCCGATTTTCGAGCATCCCGCCGCGGGCGGGCCGCAGCTGAGAATAGAAAACTCCATCAAGGCGCTGGCCACGAAATGCGAGCTCCACGTGATAGCGCGCGCGCCCGCGGCGCGAGCGGAGCGGTCGCGAACAGCGGAATTCTTCCGCGCCTACTGCAGGGAGTTCCGGTTCGCGCCCAGGCTGGAGCGCGATGTCCCGGCCAACCGCGTGATGCGCAAGCTGGGCAACACTTGGCGCGGCCTCCTCGACGCGGATGCCAGGGAAGACGCGCGGCTGATCCTCGAGGACGTGGATCGGCACGGCATCGGCATCGTGTGGTTCGGCTACGGCAACCTCTCGTTCCCGCTGATGCGCCGTATCCGCGCCTTGCGGCCGCGCCTGAAGCTGGTCTGCGATACCGACAGCGTCTGGTCCAGGTTCGTGCTGCGCGAACTGCCCTATGCGAGCGGCTTGCGCAAGCTGCGTATCTCCCGGTCGGGGAGAAGCAAGCAGCACGAGGAGCGCGCATGGGTCGAGCTGTGCGAGGTGACCACCGCCGTCTCCGAGGTGGACGCCGAGTACTACCGCGGGCTGACAAGGCAACAGGACCGCATCCACCTGTTCCCGAACGTGATCGATGTCGCGTCCTACGGCACCCGCCCCGCCCGGCCGCCGGGCTTCAGGAATCCGTCCATCTACCTTGCGGGCAGTTTCGGGCACTTCCACAGCCCGATGGACACCGCGGCCCGCTGGGTCCTGGAGAAGGTCTTGCCGGGGCTGCTGCAGAGGATCCCCGCCCTGCATTTCTATATCGTCGGCAACAATTCGGACAAGGGATTCGGCCACCTGAACGGGCCCAACATCACGGCGACCGGCCGCCTGGATTCGGTATTGCCGTATCTTTGCCACGCCGATGTCGCGCTGGTGCCGCTGCACTTCGAGTCCGGGACGCGCTTCAAGATCCTCGAGGCGGGCGCCTGCGGCATTCCCCTGGTATCCACCACCCTGGGCGCGGAGGGGATTCCGCTCGTCGATGGGCGCGACATCCTGGTCGCCGACCAGCCCGAGGCGTTCGCCACCGCGATCCTGCGGCTGCTCGAAGACAAGCCGCTCGCCGCCGGACTCGCCGCGAACTGCGCACGCCTGGTACGCGGGCAATTCAGCGTGGAGCGGCTCGCGCGCGACGCGGAAGGAATACTTGCCTACCTGGACCGGGCCCTGCCCGCGGCTCATGCCGGTTAGACTCGATCGCCACCATGACTGAAGATATTCTCCACAACGGCAAACTGCTCGCGTTGATCCTGCGCGCCAGCTTCCAGGCCGAGGGCATCCGCTTCTTCACCCCCAGCGACTTTTCGCAGCAGCTTGGCTACATGAATCGTCCGCAAGGGCATGTCATTGCTCCGCACGTGCACAACGCCGTTACGCGCAACGTGCACTACACCAAGGAAGTGCTGTTCATCAAGTCCGGCAAAGTGCGCGTGGATTTCTATGACGACGAGCAGAACTACCTCGAGAGCCGCGTTCTTGGCGCGGGTGACGTGATCCTGCTGGCGTTCGGCGGTCACGGCTTCGAGATGCTGACGGCAAGCGAGATGATCGAAGTCAAACAGGGGCCGTACGCCGGCGACGCCGACAAGACGCGCTTCCCGCCGGTCCCCGCCGGCAAGGTCCGCCTGCCGGAATAACCCATGGCGACCCAGCCGCCCGTCCCGGTCAACGAGCCCCTGCTCGAGGGCAACGAGGAGAAGTACCTGGTCGAGTGCATCCGCACCGGGTGGATCTCCTCGGAAGGCCCGTTCGTCAAGCGCTTCGAGGAGCAGTTCGCCGCCCGTGTGGGCCGCCGGCACGGCGTGGCGGTAGCCAACGGCTCGGTGGCGCTGGACGCCGCCGTGGCCGCCCTGGGGCTCGGCCCCGGCGATGAAGTCATCCTGCCGACCTCGACCATCATTTCCTGTGCCGCGGCGATCGTGCGCGCCGGGGCGGCACCGGTGCTGGTCGACTGCGACCCCCGCACCTGGAACATGGATCCCGGCTTGGTCGAGGCGCGCATCACGCCCCGCACCAGGGCCATCATGGTGGTGCATATCTTCGGCCTGCCGGTGGACCTGGACCCGCTGCTCTCGCTCGCGCGCAAGCACGGGCTGAAAATGATCGAAGATGCCGCCGAAGCCATCGGCCAGACCTATCGCGGCCGGCCGTGCGGCAGCTTCGGCGACATCAGCACCTTCAGCTTCTACCCCAACAAGCACGTGACCACCGGCGAAGGCGGCATGCTCGTCACCGATGACCCTGTGCTGGCCGAAAGATGCCGCGGCCTGCGCAATCTGTGCTTCAAACCCGAACAGCGCTTCGTGCATGACGAGCTGGGCTGGAACTTCCGCATGAGCAACCTGCAGGCGGCCCTGGGAGTGGCCCAGCTGGAGCGATTGGACGCGTCCGTGGCCACCAAGCGCCGCATGGGCGCGCGCTATACGGAACTGTTGGCGGGTACGCGGGGCCTCCAGTTGCCGGTGGCGGGCACGCCTTACGCCGACAACGTCTATTGGGTCTACGGCCTGGTGCTCGATGACGCGATGCCTTTCGACGCGAGGGAGGCGATGGCGCGCCTGGCAGCCCTGGGCATCGGCACGCGCCCCTTTTTCTGGCCTATGCACGAGCAACCGGTGTTCAAGCAGATGGGCCTGTTCAGCGGCGAAAGCCACCCGGCAGCCGAGCGCATCGCCCGCCGCGGGTTCTACATCCCGAGCGGCATGGCGCTGACGGATGCGCAGATCCGGCGCGCAGCCCAAGCAGTGAAGGACATTCTCGCTTGATGGACATCTTGCGCAAGGTGGCTCGTAAGGCCAGGGCCCTGCTGACGCTCGCGGACAGGTCGCAGGGAGCCAGCGATGACCTCAGGTTGCTCGTGGGTACGCTGCTGTCGGAGTCGATCGTCAGGAGGACGGGCTATGCGTCCCTGGCGGATCTCGAGTTCAAGGTCTTTTCCCAGTTCGGTGACGACGGGATCATCCAGTATCTGACGCGAAACCTGGAACTGCGGCACCGGACTTTCGTGGAGTTCGGGGTGGAAGACTACATGGAATCGAACACGCGCTTTCTCCTGCAGAAGGACAATTGGTCCGGTTTCGTGATGGACGGATCGAGCGAGTGCGTCGACAGACTCAAGAATGCACCGTTCTTCTGGAAGCACGACTTGGCAGCCAAGCCGGCTTTCGTCACCAAGGAGAACATCCGCCAGCTTCTGCGTGACAATACCAGCCAATGGGACGGGCTGGACCTGCTGCACATCGACCTCGATGGCAACGATTTCTGGATCTGGCAGGAGATCGACCTCAATCCGTCGATGGTGATCGTGGAGTACAACAGCAGCTTCGGCATCGATCGGGCGATCACTATCCCGTATGCCCCTGATTTCGAGAGGGCGAAAGCGCATTTCAGCCATCTATACTGGGGGAGTTCCCTCAAGGCTCTGCACGTCCTCGCGCTGCGAAAAGGGTACGATTTCATCGGCTGCAACAGCGCGGGCAACAACGCCTACTTCCTCCGCCACGACATGATGAACAACTCCGTGGCGAAAGTTTCCCTTCAGCAAGGGTACGTGCGGTCGAAGTACCGCGAATCGCGGAACCTGGAGGGCAGACTGACATTTCTGCCCGCCGCGGAGCGGGCCGACGCTATCCGCGGCTTGCCGGTTTTCGACATCGAGCAAGACAAGGTCGTCCCCTTCTAGGCATGCACGACATGGTCTTCGATAGCTACTCCCGTTACTACGACCTGCTCTACCGCGACAAGGACTACGCCGGCGAGGCCGCGTACCTGGCGTCGCATCTGCACCGGCATGCGCCCGGGGCGAAGTGCATCCTCGAGCTCGGCTGCGGCACCGGCGCGCACGCCGAGCAGCTGGCGCGGATGGGCTACGCGGTCCATGGCGTCGACCGGAGCGACTCGATGCTCGCCCGCGCGGCGGCGCGCAAGTCCCGTCTTCCTGCGGAGACCGCGGCACGGCTATCGTTCGGTCACGGCGATGTGCGCACGGTGCGTACCGGAGCGATTTACGACGCGGTGCTATCCCTTTTTCATGTCATGAGCTACCAGACCGCCGACGCCGACATCAAAGCCCTGTTCGCCACCGCCGCCGCCCACCTGGCGCCGGGAGGGCTGTTCGTGTTCGATTTCTGGTACGGCCCGGCAGTGCTGGCCCAGCGACCCGAAGTGCGGGTGAAGCGGCTCGCCGACGAGCAGATCAAGATCACCCGCATCGCCGAACCGGCGCTGCATGAAAAGGAGAGCGTGGTGGACGTGAACTACACGGTGTTCATCGAAACCAGGGCGACCGGAATGCTGGAGCAGGTCCAGGAGACGCACCGCATGCGCTACCTGAGCCTGCCGGAGCTGTCACTTTTCCGGAAGGATTCATTTGCGGAGCGCGCAACCCTTGCCTGGATGAGCGACGCGCCGCCCAGCGCGCAGTCATGGGCGGGCGTGCAGGTCCTGGCCCGCTCGGGGAACTGAGTTGAAGATCATCGCCATCCTGGAGACGGATGCCGGCGGCAGCGGGGGATTCAACCAGGCCGTGAACGCGATCCTGCAGATGCAACGGATCTGCGAGAGGCGGTTCGACTTCGAAGTGCTCACCGCGCACCAGTCCAACGTCGGACCTCTCGCCAGCCTGGGCGTAGCGGCGACGGTTTTTTCCTTCTCGGCGATCGACGCGATGCTCGCCCGCGCGAGCCATTTGCCGTCGTGGCAATCGCTGCAGCTGCGCCTCAAGCTGACCGGGCCGTTCGAGCGCAAACTTCTGCAGCGGGGCTGCGATCTGGTCTACTTCGTGATGCCCTCCGCCAAGGCGACCGCCTTGCAGCGGCTCAACTACATCGCTACGGTCTGGGATGCCTGCCACCGGGACGCCCCCGAGTTCCCGGAGGTCCGGCAGTTCGCGCAGTTCCAGGCGCGCGAGCACCAGTACCGGACCCAGTTCGCCCCGGCCATTGCCGTGCTGACCGACTCGCGCGAGTTGGCGGCATCGCTCTGCCGCCGGTACGGCCTCGACCCCGAGCGGATGCTTCCGATGCCGTTCGCTCCGGCGCCGTTCCTGCAAGCCGGGTTGGCGGCCGATACGGCCGCCGTGCTGAGCAAGTACGGGTTGCAGGAAGGCTACTACTTCTATCCGGCGCAGTTCTGGGCGCACAAGAATCACGCCCGCATCCTCGAAGCAATGACGCTTCTGCGAGAGCGCGGCAGCGCGGTGCGCGCGGTATTCGCCGGCGGCGACGCGGGCAATCGCCCGTACATCGAGGCACTCGCCGCCCGGCACGGGTTGCGCGACCAACTCAGCTTCCTCGGCCACGTTCCTTCCGCCGACCTGCGCGGGCTGTATGAAGGCTGCTGCGCGGTCGTCATGCCGACCTACTTCGGGCCGACCAACCTGCCGCCGCTGGAGGCCTGGCTGATCGGCAAACCCCTGATTTATTCGTCCGCTTTCAAGGAGCAAGCGGCGGACGCGGCCCTGGGCGTGAATCCGGACGACGCCAGCGCGCTCGCGGATGCGATGCACGCCTGCACCGACGCCGACACCCGCGCTAACCTCGTCAGATCAGGAACCTTACGCCTGCGGCAAATCGAGCAGCAGCGCGAGGAAGCCGAAGCGGCGCTGCTCGAGCGCTTGCGCCAGTTCGAAGCCAAGCGAAGCTGCTGGCCCTCTTCGCGCCTTGAGGCCGATGAAGTGCCTCTCAGGCCTTGAGCACGTTCGGCGCCGGTTGCGGATAGCGGCCGCGCGTGTCGACGAGCAGCTTCGCGTGGCGCAGCAGCAGCGCGTAGTCGAAGGCGTCGTGGTCGGTGGCGAGCAGCAGCACGTCGTAGGAGGCAATGGCCTCGGGGGTGAGGGCCACGCTCTTCAGGTCGTAGCGGTGCTCGCGCATGGGCGGGAACTCCGGCACGTGCGGATCCGAGTACGCCACCTCGGCGCCGCGTTCCACCAGCAGGTCCATGAGCGCGGCGGCAGGTGATTCGCGCACGTCGCCGATGTTCTTCTTGTAGGCGATGCCGAGCACCAGGCAGCGGCTGCCGCGTAGCCCGGCACCGCGCGCCGCCAGCGCCGCCTCGAGTTTGCCGATCACCCACGCCGGCATCGCGCGGTTGATCTCGCCCGCCAGCTCGATGAAGCGCGTATCGATGCCGTACTGGCGCGCCTTCCAGGCGAGATAGAACGGATCGATCGGGATGCAGTGCCCGCCCAGGCCCGGCCCCGGCCAGTAGGGCACGAAGCCGAAGGGCTTGGTCGCCGCGGCGCGGATCACCTCGTGCACGTCGATCCCCATGCCGTCGCAGATGATCTTCATTTCGTTGGCGAGGCCGATGTTCACCGCGCGGTGGATGTTCTCCAGCAGCTTGGTCATTTCGGCGGCGCGCGTGGAACTCACGGGCACCACGCGGTCGATCACCTGCCCGTACAACGCCAGCCCCGCCTCGAGGCAGGCCGGCGTGCTGCCGCCGCAGACCTTGGGGATGCTGCGCGTCGTGTAGGCCGCATTGCCCGGGTCTTCGCGCTCGGGCGAGAAGCACAGGAACACGTCCGTGCCGACCTTGAGGCCGCGCGCTTCGATGCGCGGCCGCAGCTCTTCTTCGGTGGTGCCGGGCCAGGTGGTGCTCTCCAGGGACACGATCTGCCCCGCGCGCAACCGCGGCAGCAGCGCCTCGACGGTCCGCAGCACGAAGCTCAGGTCCGGTTCGCGGTTCGGCCCGAGCGGGGTCGGCACGCAGATGATGAGCGCGTCGCATTCCCCCGCGCGCGAAAAATCCACGGTTGCACGCAACGGCTGTTGCAGCCGGATGTGCTCGATATAGCTTCGCCCTTGTCCGAGCGCTTCGACTTTCGCCGGGTCTATGTCGAAGCCCAGCACCGGGTAGCCGGCCTGCACGTAGCGCAGCGCGAGCGGCAGCCCGACGTAGCCCAGACCCACGATGCCGATCAGCGCGCTGCGCCCGGCTAGCTTGCCGAGCAGGATCTGGCTGGCCGAAGGTTTTTCCGAAGGCATCGCGGGGGCTACAGCGGCTCGCGCATGCCCCGGCGGAAGTACGCGGTAACCGGCGCGAGAAGGTAATCGAGCGCCGTGCGGCTGTCGGTGCGCAGGTACACCTCGGCCGGCATGCCGGCCTGCATCTTGAGGTTGCCCGCGTCGGCCAGCGCCTGCAGCGGCACCTCGACTTGCACCAGGTAATAGGCGGTGCCGTTGGCCGTATCCAGCAGCCGGTCGCCCGACACGTAGCTCACCTTGCCTTCGACCAGCTGCGTGTTGCGCTGCTTGTAGGAGGTAAGGCGCACGTCGGCCTGGGTGCCCGCGCGCACGTAGTTGATGTCCTCGGGCCTGAGGCGCGCTTCCACGATCAGGGTCTTCATGTCGGGCACGACCTCCATCAGCACCTCGCGCGGCCCGACCACGCCCCCGGCCGAGAACACCTTCAGGCCGACCACCTCGCCGGCGATCGGGGCGACGATTTTCTGGCGCTCGGCGGCGTCGCGCGTCGGCCGCAGCCGCTCCTCGATGTCGAAGATCCGGCTGGTGGAGTTCTTCAACTCGTCGGCGGCGGCCTGCACGTAGCCGTTGCGCATCGACAGGATGCGCAGCTCGAGCTCGGAGGCGCGCTGGTTGGCCTTGGCGAGCTCGGCGCGGTGCTCGCTGTAGCGTGCCTCGTACTCCGCCACCGCGCGCTGCAGCGTGAGCACGCGCACATTGGCCACGTAGTTCTGCTTGAACAACGCCACGTTCGCGTCCAGTTCCTCTTTCTGCAGCTTGAGCGCGCGCTCCTCGGCGCCGATCTGCTCGCCGAGCGCCGCGATCTCGGCCTGGGTCTCGCGGATCTGCTTGCGCAGCAGCGCGATCTGGCTCTCCAGCGCATCGCGCCGCGCGCGGAACAGCGCCGCCTCGCGCGCCATGATCTCGACCACTTTCTGCTCGTCGCCGCGGCGCGCGAAATCCACGGGATAGCGCACCGCCGCCGCCAGCACGCGCTCGGCCTCGAGCCGCGCGGCCTTGGCGCGCTCGGCGTCGAACTGGTCGCGCAGCACTTCGAGCGAGGCGTCCACCCGCAGATCCTCGATCACCATCAGGACCTGCCCGAGCGCCACGCGCTGGCCGTCGCGCACCAGGATCTCCTTGACGATGCCGCCCTCCTGGTGCTGCACCACCTTGCGGTTCATGTCCACCTTGACGAAGCCCGGGGCGACCACCGCGCCCGAAAGCGGCGCGAACGCCGCCCAGCCACCGACGCCGAACACCCCCAGGCCGATCACCACGAGGCCCGTGCGCACCAGGCGTGACACCTCGGCGCTCTCGGTGAGGCCCTCGGGAGGCAGGAACCAGCCGCGCAGGCGCGCGGCGAGGGCGCTGGTCTGCCCTGACATCAGGCGACCCCGCGCGCGGGCACCGCGGGGCGCGTCACCCGCGCCATGATCTCGGCGCGCGGGCCGAACATCTCCACCGCGCCGTCGCGCAGCACCAGCAACTTGTCCACGCCGCTGAGCAGCGAGGGACGGTGCGCGACCACGATCAGCGTGACCCCGTCGTGCTTCAACTCGCCCATGGTCTGCGCGAGCGCCGCTTCACCTTCGCGATCGAGGTTGGCGTTGGGCTCATCGAGCACCACCAGCCGCGGATCGCCGTAGACCGCGCGCGCGAGGCCGATGCGCTGGCGCTGCCCGGGCGAGAGCGCGGTGCCCGACTCGCCGACCTCGGTGTCGTAGCCCTTGGGCAGGCGCAGGATCATCTCGTGCACGTGGCCGCGCTGCGCGGCGCGGATCACCGCCGCCGAATCGAGCTCGCCCAGGCGCGCGATGTTGTCGGCGACGGTGCCCGAGAAAAGCTCCACGTCCTGCGGCAAATAGCCCACATGCGGGCCGAGCAGCTCGCGCGGCCAGACCGCCACGTCCGCGCCATCGAGCCGCACCACGCCCGAGTTGGGCTTCCAGACCCCGAGGATCAGCCGCGCGAGGGTCGATTTGCCCGCGGCGCTCGGGCCGATCACGCCCAGCGTTTCGCCCGCCTGCAGCGCGAAGGAGACGCCGCGGATGACCGGTTTGTCCGCGCCGCGCAGGCCGAACACCGCCCGCTCGACGCTCAGCTCGCCGCGCGGCGCGGGCAGTTCGGTGCCGGGCTCCACCGGCGGGTTGCTCGCGATCAGCTTGTCCAGGCGCCCCCAGGCGGCGCGCGAGTCCACCAGGTTGCGCCAGTTGGCAACCAGCGCCTCCACCGGCCCGAGCGCGCGGCCGAGGATCAGCGTGGTCGCGAGCATCACCCCCGGCGTCACATGCTGGTCCACGACCAGGTAGGCGCCGGTGCCGACCATCGCGACCTGGATCACTTGGCGGGTGAATTTGGTGAGGCCCGAGAGCGCGCTGCCCGAGCCGCTCGCCTGCGACTGGCGCCGCAGCACGCCGTCGTTGAGCGCGGCCCAACGCCGCGTGATCGCGGGCAGCATGCCAAGCGCGCTCACCACCTCGGCGTTGCGCACGCTCGCGTCGATGAAGCGGCTCGCGCGCCGCGATTCGGCCTGCACCTGCTCCAGCGGCTTGCGCGTAAAGCGCTCGTTCAGGACGGCCAGCACCACCATCAGCAGCGAGCCCGCCACCGCCACCGCGCCCAGCAGCGGGTGAAACATGAAGATGATCGCGAGGAACAACGGCAGCCAGGGAGCATCGAACATCGCGAAAATGCCGTTGCCCGTGAGAAAGCCGCGCAGCGTGTTGACATCGCGCAGGCCGTTCACGAACTCCGCGCCGGAGAGCCGCGCGGTGTGGGCGAGCACGCCATCGAGCACGCGCGGGCCGAGCCTGCGGTCCATCGCCGCGCCGCAGGCCGCGAGCAGCCGCGCGCGCAGCCCCTCGAGCAGCGCCATCACCATCAGCGCGGGCACCACCGCGAGGGTCAGCATCACCAGCGTCTCTTCGCTGCGCCCGGACATGACCCGGTCGAAGATCTGCATCATGTAGGCCGCCGGCGCCAGCATCAGCATGTTGACCACGAAGCTGAACAACGCCGCATAGACGAAGAACGGCCGGAAACGGAGGATCAGGTCGCGCAAAGGTATTCCGCCACGCTGGGAAACCCGGCATTATAGGTGTTCCCGGCACCCTGCGCAGCTTTTGCAATCAGGCACTTGCAGCGCTTGCAGCCCTGCCTTTGCGCCACAATCCGTCCCATGAACCTGCTCTTCGTGCACCAGAATTTCCCCGGCCAGTTCAGGCACCTCGCGCCGCACTTCGCGCGTGCCGGCCACCGGGTGATCGCGCTCGCGATCGGCGGCGCGGGGCTGCCCGGCATCGAGATGCACCGCTACACGCCGCGGCGCAGCACCAACCCCCAGACGCACCCATGGGCGCAGGATTTCGAAACCAAAATGATCCGCGGCGAAGCCTGCGCCGAGGCCGCGGCGCAGCTGAAGGCGCAGGGATTCTCACCCGAGCTGGTCATCGCCAACCCGAATTGGGGCGAGAGCCTGTTTCTCAAGGACGTCTGGCCGCAGGCGCGCATGCTCGCCCTGATCGAGTTCTACTATGCGGCGCGCGGGCTGGATTTCGATTTCGATCCCGAGTTCTACCCCACCGGCGTCGCCGCCGCCGCCAAGCTCAGAGCGAGAAACGCCCACCTGCTGATGGCGCTGGAGAACATGGACTGGGGCATGAGCGCGACCCAATTCCAGCGCGGCACCTTGCCCGCGGTGCATCGCGACCGGATCAGCGTGATATTCGAAGGCGTCGATACCGCGGTGGTGCGGCCCGATGCGGTTGCGGCGATCACGGTGAACGGGCGCACGCTGCGGCCCGGCGACGAGGTGATCACTTTCGTCAACCGCAACCTCGAGCCCTATCGCGGCTATCACATCTTCCTGCGCGCGCTGCCGGAGATCCTGCGGCGGCGTCCGAACGCGGTGGTTCTGATCGTCGGCGGAGAGGGCCACTCCTACAACGCTCCCGCGCCCGAGGGCAAGACCTGGAAGCAGATCTATCTCGACGAAGTGAAGGACCGGCTCGACCTCGCGCGCGTCTTTTTCCTGGGACAGCTCCCCTACGCAAACTACCTCAAGGTGCTGCAGCTGTCGGCCTGCCACGCGTACCTGACCTACCCGTTCGTGCTCGGCTGGAGCTGTGTCGAGGCGATGAGCGCGGGATGCCTCATCGTGGGCAGCGCCACCCCGCCGGTCGAGGAAGTCATCACGCACGGCGAGCAGGGACTGCTGGTGGATTTTTTCGACATCGCCGCGCTGGCGCACAGCGTGGTCGATGCGCTCGAGCGGCCGCAAGCCCACGCGCCGCTGCGCGCGGCGGCGCGCAAACGCGCGATCGAGCGCTACGACCTTGCCACCGTCTGCCTGCCGCGGCAGGTGCAGCTGGTGGAAAAACTGGCGGCGGGATCGATCCCCGGCTGAGCCGGCGTTAACCCAGCGCGCAGCGTGCGCTCAACCCGAATCGAGGCGCACGATATTGCCCTTTGCCAGCCAGCCCAGCGTGCGCAGCAGCGTGCTGCGGCGCCCGGCGGGAAACAGCGCTTCGAGCTCGCGCACCGGCACGCGCTTGCCAGGGGCGAGCGCCGCGGCGAGGCGCTCGAGCTCCTCGCGCCCGAGCATGAAGGCGAGCGCGTAGTTGTTCATGCCGCTCGCGGCCATGCGCTCGGCTTCGCGCAACGGCTCGGCGGCGACGCGCTCTACGAGCGTCGCCGCGCCGATGGCCCGCGTCGGGAAGGCGCGGAACACGCCGAACGGATCATCGCGCAGCGGGTGGCCGCGGCCCCCGGGGTGCCCGGCACCGGCTTGATGCGCCGCGCGCCGCGCGGCGAGCTCGCCCCACAACCCCTGGTAGGCGGGCACGATCACCGACCAGTCGAACACGCGCCGCGCGCGCGCGCGCCCCGCCTCGCCCATTTTGCGGCGCAGCGCCGGGTTGCCGATCAGCGCGACATAGGCCTCGGTGGCCGCGCCCACGTCCACCGCGGTGCACAGGCCGACGCGCCCTATATACTGGTCGTAGCTGTCGGCCCCGGCGTGATAGCGCTGCGCGAACTCCATCCCGGCGCCCGGCTCGGGCATCGCGGTGGGCACCGAGAAACCGGTTTCGCCGTGCACCACGGTGTCGCGGTAGCCGTCCCAGTCGCTCACCACCACGGGCAGGCCGGCGGCCATCGCCTCCACGGGTGCCAGGCCGAAGCTCTCCTGGATGTTGTCGGAGAACGAGGTGAAGACATCGGCCGCGGCCCAGGCCAGGGCGCGCGCCTCGGGCTTGCGGCCCTCGATCTGGATGATGCGCACCGAGGGGCAGTAGCGCCGCGCGCCCTCCAGGAACGCCTGCTTGATGCCGTCGTTGAAAAAATATCCCGCGAGAATCAGCGCGAGCGGCCCGGTGCTTTGCCTGGCGGCCGCCTCCAGCGCCAGATACATCGGCAGCGGGTGCGCCTTGGCGTGATACGAAAGGCGGCCGAGGAAAAGGAACGCGACCTCATCCTCCCCGAGGCGCAGGCGCTCGCGCGCGGCCGCGCGCGCCTTCGCGTGCGCCTCGCCTTCGGCGTAGCCGTCGCAGTCCACGCCGAGCGGGATCACCGGTAATTCCAGCCGCGGCGCGCGCGGCGCCCCGCCCAGGCGCCCGGCGAGATAGGCGCCGTAGTTCTCCAGCACGCCCTGCAGCGTGCGCTTGACGGCCTCCGACGTACACACCAGCGCGTCCCAGGGCTCCACCGGCGCGACGAGCAGCTCGCCGAAGGCGTCCATCACGAGGTCCGAGGAAATCGTATGCGTGAGGCCGACCACGCTCCAGGCCGCCTCGCCCGCCGCGCGGCGCTGCCAGCAGAAATCGCCCAGGCCCGGCGCGTAGACGAACAGCGCCCCGGCCGCGGCGAGGCCCTCGGCGCTGCCGTGCGGGATCCATTCGCACGCGCGCGCGCCTCGCGCGTCCGGCGCGCCCATGCCGGCGCTGAACTGATCGAACTCGCGGCGGTTCTTCGCGTAGCCGAAAAAGCGCTCGACACGCGCGTGGCGCGCGAAGCCGGCGAGAAAACCCGCCCCGGCCGCGTTGCGGCCCATCAGCTTGGCACCGCCCGTGGTGAAGGCCTCGTGCTGGTAGTAGATCGCCGCGTTGGCGAGGTCCTTTTTCTTCTTATCGCGCTTCACTGGTTTTCATGGCGCCTCCGTTGCGCCCTGAATCCTGCCACAGTCCGCGCCCGCCGGGGCCGCGCGCAACGGCTACGACCCCCTGCTGCTCGAATCGTTTGTCGCGAGGCAGGACCACGACACCTGGAACGATTTCGTCGCGGTGTTCGCGCGCGAGCGCAAGTTCGCCGCGCGGCATCCGCGCCGGATCCTGGATTCCTTCGGCCAGTTCACCAACGGTACCCGGGCGGGTTCGGATGAATTCCTCAACCCGGCCGAACTCAGCGAAGAGCAGCAGCAGCTCGGCGTCATCCGGCGCATCGCGGCCGGCGCGATCAAGGTCAAGCTCCCCTAGCCGCGGCCTGGGTCTTGCGCACCAGCAGCTGCGCCACGGTGTGGATCACGCTGTCGCGCGTGCCGATGTCGTAGAGGCGCTGGATCCTGAAGTCGCCCTTGAAGCCGTAGCGGCGGCACTGTTCGAAATAGTTCGGAAAGTCGGAGGAATAGTAGGCGAACGAATTGATGTTCCAGTACGACACGTGCGTCGGGTCCTGGAACGCGCCGCGGCCGTCGGTCGAGGGCACCTTGATGTCCACCACCGCGCCGTCGCGGCAGACGCGCCAGATTTCGTTCATCGTCGCCAGCCGGTCGGGCAGGTGCTCGATGGCGTCGTGCGCGCGCATCACCTCCACCGAGGAGTCCTCGAACGGAAAGCCGGTGTTGAGATCGTGCACCAGGTCCACGCCGGGCCCGGGGGCCAGATCCACGCCGAAGAAGCCCTCGGGCTTGCCGCGCCCGCAGCACAGGTCCACCTTCGCCGGCGCCGCGGCGGCCCGGGTCTTTTTCGAGCTGTTCATGGGCTGATTCTATCGCCGCCGCGCCGTCCTTTCAGAGCCACCCCAGGATCGCCTTCAGGCGGTGCAGGTAAGTGTGTCCGGCATAGGCGCGCGCCTGCCCGGCGCGCGCGATTTCACGCCGCTCGCCGTCGTGCGCGAGGTAGTAGTCAATTTTCGCCGCCAGGTCGGCCGCATCGGCGAAGGTCACCAGTTCCCGGCCGGGAACGAACAGGCCCGCCAGGTCGGGCCGCGTATCGTCGATCAGCTGGAAGCCGCCGCAGCCGGCGATGGCGAAGGTGCGCTCGCAGGGCGAGCGGCCCTCCACGCGGCCCGCGTTCTGGTCCCAGGGGTGGCCGTAGCTGTCCTTGTGGATGTTGAGGTTGATGCGCGATGCCGAGAAAAAGCGCGCCGCCTCTTCCGGACTGACCCGCGCGTCGTGGATGCAGGGCGCGAGCGCCGCGAAGTTGCGCAGGCCCTTGCGCCAGCTGTCGATGTCGGTGGCGCCGGCGATGCGCGTGTCGTACTTCGGCAGGCACACCGCCAGCTCGTCGATCAGGCGCGTGCGGCGCGATTCGCCAAAAGGCGCGCCGATGAAACTCACGTCGCAGCGCTCGCGCGCGGCGGCCGCGCCGTAATCGCGGTGCAGCGCCGGATCGCAGGCGAGCGGCAGGAACCGCGCCTTCGCCCCCAGGCCCGCGTAGACCGGCAGCGCGGCGGAATCCACCGTCGGCACGAGATCCAGGTCGGCGGCGAATTTCGGGGCGTGGTCGATGTAGTAGGGGTCGTCGATCTGCCAGCCCACCACCGTCTTGCCCGCTTTTTTCAGCGCGGCGAAGAAACCGGGGCGATACCACTCCAGCACGAAGCCGTT
>Ga0315281_10000440_pt1 | contig 57687 bp, 35 predicted proteins | sample YL17G07_0_MG_FD_204540 | JGI IMG/M metagenome (GOLD analysis project Ga0315281, IMG submission 204540) | Sediment microbial communities from Yellowstone Lake, YNP, Wyoming, USA - YL17G07_0 | ecosystem: Environmental > Aquatic > Freshwater > Lake > Sediment | place: USA: Wyoming | collected...
TTTCCCCCCCCCGTTGGCGGGGCGCCCGGCCCCCCCCCCCGCGTGGGGTTTTTATGGGGGGTGCCTCGCGCGTCTTCCGGGGTCCGCGGGGGGGGCGGCGGGGGGCGCCCACGACACCAAGCAGCTTGATGGCGATCCCGGTTGGTGCCGCAATGTTCCGGTTCCGCTGCAAATTACCAAACAGATTTTGCGCAGCCGCGATGCCTCCACTGGATACCACGGCGGACGGCGCCCGTGGCGCCGGGCGCGGAGCGAACCACGCCCATGTCCAGTACGCCAGCACCCAGCCAAGCAGCGCCAACGCGCCTAGCGTTACCAGGGAAACGGCGGCGGTTTGCGCAAGACTCGATCGTTCAAGTGAGATCAACTGCATCCTTCATCATACGTACGCCGGCATCCAGGGAACCGGCGCGCCGCGATCAACCAAATTCTGGCCGCATTTATGTCAACGCATTACCGCTCAGACGGTCCTCAGATTACAATGGAGCGCAAGGAGGGTCAAATGAAAGTGGCGGTCCGGCTGCGCGGTTTTACGCTGCTCGAAGTGATGGTGGTTGTCGTCATTCTCGGCATACTCGCCGCGCTGGTGGTGCCGAGGATCATCAGCCGTCCCGACGAGGCGCGGGTGATCGCCGCGAAGCAGGATATCGCAAGCCTGCTGCAGGCGCTCAAGCTCTACCGCCTGGACAATCAGCGTTACCCCACGACCGAACAGGGACTGCAGACGCTGACCCTGAAGCCGACCACCGCCCCAGTCCCGCCCAACTGGAAGGCGGGCGGTTATATCGAGCGCCTGCCGAAGGACCCGTGGGGTGGCGTTTACCAGTATTTGAATCCCGGAGTGCGTGGCGAAATCGACGTATTCAGTTTCGGCGCGGACGGTGCCCCTGGCGGCGAAGGCAACGATGCCGACGTCGGCTCTTGGGCTCTTTAACCGCGTGAAGGGTGAATGCGTGAAGGGTGAACGGACGGGGAGGGGGCGCGGATTTACGCTGGTCGAGATGCTCGTCGTACTGCTGATCATGGGCCTGTTGGTCGGTTTGGTCAGTGTCGTCACTCGGCCGGACGACCGCGCCCTGCTGCGATTGGAGGCGGAGCGGTTGGCGCAACTGCTCGATCTTGCGGCGGCGCAGTCCCGCCTCACGGGTAGACCCACCGCTTGGATCGCCGACGGGCCGGGATACCGCTTCTGGCAGTTCAATCAGGACGCCGGTTGGGCCGCGGCGCGCGACAGCGATATGCTGCGCGCGCGAACGCTGCCGGAGGGCATGCGGATCGCGGGCCTGCAGGTCGAAAATATGCGTCCGCAGGGCGCTATGCGCCTGGAGTTCAGTCCGTACGGCACGGCACTTTCCTTTTCCATCGAAATGGCGCTTGGCGCGGAACGTTATGCAGTTGCGGCCACCCCGGTCGGCGATGTGCGCGCGGTGCCAGGCGCGGGATATCCGAATGGCAACACGGCGCCACGGTAAGTGGGCGGGGTTTACGCTCGTCGAGGTACTGGTTGCGCTGGCCATCGTTTCGATTGCGCTGCTCGCCGCGTTGCGAGCGGCCGGACAGGGTACGGGCAATTTCGGGGAGTTGCGCGGGCGGCTGCTCGCCGGCTGGGTCGCGGAAAACCTGCTGGCCGAGCAACGCGCCCGCGGCGAATGGCTGGCGCTGGGCATACAGCGCGGCACGAGCCGGCAAGGCGGGTTCGAATTCATGTGGCGCGAGGAAATCGTCGCCACGCCGAACCCCGCGTTCCGCCGGGTCGAAGTATTCGTTTTTGCGGCGCCTGACGAGTCGCGCTCACTCGCTCGTGTCATCGGGTTTCTCGTATTGCCGCCGGGGGCTGCCAGATGACGCTGTTCCCAAGAATGCGCCGCGGCGCGCACGGCTTCACGCTGATCGAGTTGCTTGCCGCTCTGCTGATTCTCTCGTTGCTCGCGCTGATGTCCTACCGCGGTCTAGGGGCGGTGCTCGATGCACGCGAGCATGTCAGCCAGGAGGCCGACAAATGGCGGCGCGTGGCGAATTTCTTCGCGCGTTTCGAGCAGGATATTCAGCTCGCGGCGCCGCGACCGGTGCGGGCCGCGGCCGGCACCGTGCCGCCCTGGCGCGGACGGGTGGGCACAACGTCGGAGCCGCTGCTCGAATTCAGTCGTTTTGCGGCGGCGGAGGGCGTGGACACTGCCCGGCGGCTCGCGTACCGGCTTAATGAGCAGCATGAAATCGAGTTATGGCTTTGGTCGGGACTCGACATCGCGCCTAGCGTGCTGCCCGCGCGTTATCCGGTGCTCGCCGGCGTGGCGATATTCGAATTGCACTACCTTAATTCCGGTCTTGCCTGGGTCACGGCCTGGCCCGCCGCTGTGCTCGACCCGCCGATTCCCCGCGCCGTGCAGGTGCGCGTAGTGCTCGCCTCGGGCGAGGAAATCGTGCGCGTATTCGCGCTGCAGTCATGAGAGCCGGGCAGCGGGGCGTCGCCATAGTGCTAGCCATGGGAGTGGTCGCGCTTGCCGCGATGGCCGCGACGGGGATCATGGTGACGCAGAGCACCTGGTCGCGACGCAGCGAACTCTCGTCCGACCATGTGCAGGCGCAACTCATCATCAAAGCTGGCGTCGATTGGGCGCGGGCTGTGCTCAGCGATGATCGCCGCGCGAGTGCCGTGGATCACCTGGGGGAGCCATGGGCGCTGCGGCTGCCGCCGATGCCCGTCGACAACGGCAAGCTTGCGGGTTACATCGAAGACCAGCAAGGTGCGTTCAACCTCAACAATCTGGCGAGTGACGGCAAGGTCAATCTCAGGCAACTTGCGTATTTCCGCCGTTTGCTTGGCATCCTGGACCTGCCGGCCGATCTCGCCGACGCACTCACCGACTGGCTGGACGCCGACAGCGAGCCGCAACCGCTGGGCGGCGCGGAAGACAGCTATTATCTCGCGTTGGAAAGGCCTTACCTTGCGGCCAACCGGCCGTTGACCGACGTGGCCGAACTCGCGCTGGTGCGCGGCTTCGACGCCAATGTTCGTGCGCGCCTGCGCCCGTTTGTCACGGCACTGCCGCGTTTTACCCCTGTCAACGTGAACACGGCTGCGCCGGAAGTGGTCGCGGCGATCGTCGACGGCCTGAATCTGGATGGCGCCCGCACATTGATCGCAAAGCGGGAGCGTGCGTATTTTCGGGATAACGCCGACTTTCTCAATCAACTGCCAAACGGGGCCGCCGTGCCGATTGACGACATCGCAGTGAGCAGCACATTCTTCATGGCGACGATGCGCGTGACCATCGGCGAGGCTGAGGCGCGCGGCACGGCATTGCTCGCGCGCGAGGACTCCCGGTGGCCCACGGTCGTGTGGCGGCAATTGCCATGAACCTGCTGCGCATCTATTGCCCGTTGCGAGAGCCGCCGCACCAATGTCGATGGGCACTTAGCAACGACGGCCTCAAGCCGGTTCGGGGAGAGGGCAGGTTGAGCGAGTTGCCGCAGCGCGCCGAACGTGTCCAGCTGGTCATTCCAGCGGCGGAGGTCCTGATCACGCGTGCAAGTTTGCCGCACGCGGCGCGACGTCGCGCCGGGTCAGTGCTTGCCTTCGCGGTCGAAGAAGAGACGGTGGGCGAGCCCGATGCCAACCAGGTGACCTGGCTCGGATCGGCGGCGGAGGCGGCGGGCGGCTCCGATGTGCTCGCGGTGGTGGATAAGGAGGGATTGGCGCGATGGCGCGATGCGCTTGGCGCCGTCGGCATCAGGACGTACGAGGTTCACTGCGAAACGCTGTTGTTACCGCGGGCGACCGATGAATGGAGCCTCGCCTGGGATGGCCGGGAGGGATTTGCGCGCACCGGCGAGTTCGACGGTGCAGCGACCGATTGCGGCGACCGGAATACACCTCCGCTTTCGCTGCGACTTATGCTCGACGCAGCGAGTGCGCGCAATTCACGGCCGCGGTCAATTGCACTCTATGTAACGGCGCCGGACGCGGCGCCGGATATTCCGGCATGGCAACGCAGTCTGGGAGTTCCGCTGCGCCTCGCGGGGCAGTGGGACTGGCGCACTGCGTCACCGGATGCCGGTATCGCGCTGGCCCGGGAGCGGCCGCGTTGGCGGGCCTTGGCTGGTGTTGTTGCCCGCTTGCGTCCGGCGGCGTGGATCGTGGCCGGCGCGCTGGCGATACATACGGTTTCACTGGTAGCGGACTGGACGCTGCTCGCCGGCGAGCAGCGCACCTTGCGCCGGCAGATGGAGTTTCGATTCCGTGCCGCGTTTCCCGATGCAGTCGCGGTGGTGGACCCGGCTCTGCAAATGCGCCGCAAGCTTGCCGAGGCGCGGCACTTCGCAGGATTGCCCGACAGCGGCGATTTTCTGCCAATGCTCGAACAAGTCGAGACGGGAATGAAGGACCTGCCGGCGGGCAGCGTGCGCGTCGTGTCCTACGAGGGCGGACGCATCACGCTCGAACTCGCGGCGACCGATGAAGCGACCGTGCGCCGCGTGGTGGCGCGCCTGCAACAAGCGGGGCTGAGTGTCGACAAGGCTGCAACCGCGGCGCGCCCCGGCAGCGGGCCGGTGATCATTACCGTGCGGTCGTCATGAAGGCGCAACTGCGCAGACTCTGGGAATCGCGGGCGCCGCGCGAGCGTACGGTCATCGCAGTCCTGACCGTGGTTCTGGGTGTGGGCCTCTACCTGTGGCTCGTGCAGTCGGCGGAGCGTGCCCGGGGACAGCTAAGAACATCAGTCACGTCGCTGCGGGTGCAGGCGGCCCGCCTTGAACAGCAGGCGGCGGAGTATGAGCGATTGCGCTCCGCGCCCCCGGCCGCAGTGTCCTCAACCGAACTGCGCGCGTTGGTACAGGCCCAGGCGGGCGCCGCCGGGGTAGCGCGCGCGCTGCAACGTATCGACACCCCGGATGCCAACCATGTGCAGGTTGTGTTGGGCGCGGTAGCGTTCGCGGACTGGCTTGCCTGGGTCGGCGGCCTGCAATCGCAGCAGGTGCGTCTCGATGCCTGCCGAATCGAAGCCTTGTCCACGGCGGGTTTGGTAAGCGTGACCGCCACCTTCACCCGCGCCAAGCAATAAAGATGCGCTGGAGGTTGCTTGCGGCAGGGTTCGGCGTTTACGTCATAGTTCTGATCGTCATGGTGCCGGCGACGCTGGTTGACGCCATCCTGAGCGGCACCGGCGATGGCAGACTTCGCCTCGCGGAGGCGCAAGGCACGCTTTGGTCGGGCTCCGGGCAACTCGAGCTACGCGATCCGGGCGGGCGCAGCGGCGTTGCAAAAAGTATAGCGTGGCGGGCGCTGCCGGCGTCGTTGTTGCGCGGGCGCCTCGAATGCGAAGTCGAGCTTGACCGGGCGAAGCGGCGATTTCCGGTCACGATCTCGTTATCGGGTGCCGAGATCGCGGACGGCGACATCAACTTGCCGGCCGTGGCTCTGGGCTACGCCGTGCCCAAACTGGCGCCGCTCGAACTCAGCGGTGACCTGCTGATCCATCTTTCAAATTTTTCCGTCGGGCGCACCAGAATGCAGGGAAATGCCACGCTGCAGTGGCGTGCCGCCGGCTCCGCGCTCACACCGGTGGCGCCGCTGGGTGATTATGAATTGCGGATCGAAGGCACGGAGTCGGTGATCCGGGCGTCACTGCGCACGCTGAAGGGGCCGCTGCAACTCGACGGCCAAGGAACCTGGACGCCTGGCGACAAGCCCGCAGTCCTGGCCACCGCGCGTATCCCTTCGCAACTCCAGTCGCAGCTCACGCCGCTGCTGCGCCTGATCGCCATCGAGCGCGGGGACGGCAGCTTCGAGCTGCAACTCAAATAACGCAGCAGGAACGCGCCGCTGACCGGTTTTGGGTCTCGCCCCGGTCTGGTGGTATAGTCATTTGCGGTTGTCCTCTAAGGGGGGGAATGTCTGTGCCGGAACGAATGAATGATTTGTGGTCTTACGTGGTGTTGTGTTTTGCGAGCGACTACGCCTCGCAAGTTTGCCAGTCATATTGGAATTGGGTCGCATACGGCGCGTTTGCGCTCGCCGGACTGATAATTCTGCTGGTGGGATGGAGCGTTTCGCGCGACTACATGGCGTTTTGGCGTGGCCGCTCGCATTTTTTGAATTCGCTCTGGCGGGATTGATCGCATCCCTGGCGAATTGAGGTGGGTTGCGTGTCAGCCGACGTGCGCCTGTGACAGGCATTGACCAGCACGGCGTGCCGCCGCAAATGTCGTTTGAGCCGTTGACGCCGACGGCCTTTCTGCGGCGTTCGGGCACGGTTTTCGCCGACCGCATCGCGGTGATCGACGGCGAGCGCCGCTACACCTATGCAGAGTTTCTCGACCGCGCGCTGCGACTGGCTGGAGCGCTGCGCGCGCTTGGCGTCAGCGCCGGTGCGCGCGTGGCGGTGCTTGCGCCCAACACCCACGTTTTGCTTGAAGCGCATTACGGCGCACCGTTTGCGGGGGCAGTGCTGGTTGCGCTTAACCAGCGCCTGACAGCCAGCGATCTTGCCTACGTCATCAGGCACAGCGACGCGCTGGCGCTGATCTACGATCACGAACTCGAAGCGGTCGCCCGCGATATTGCGCGGCAGGTCGGCAGCGCGCTGAAATTGGTGCGCGCGGGCGGCGCCGACGAATACGAAAGATTGCTCGCTGACGCCGCGCCGCACGTCGTAGCGGTGGCCGACGAGCGCAGCATGCTTTCGATCAACTATACGAGCGGCACCACCGGCGAGCCGAAAGGCGTGATGTACCATCACCGCGGCGCGTATCTGCAGGCGCTGGCGATGGCGGCGCACATGCGGATGACATGTGACAGCGTATACCTGTGGACCTTGCCGATGTTTCATTGCAATGGCTGGTGCTTTACCTGGGCAGTCACCGCGGCCGGCGCGACGCACTTGTGCCTGCGCAAGCCCGACCCCGAACTGATCTGGCGGCACCTGCGCGAATCCGGCGTCACCCATTTCTGCGCGGCGCCGACGGTGCTGGTCATGATCGCCTGGAGCGAGGCGGCGGCGTGCGGCAAGCTGTCGCGCACAATCCACGCCGCAACCGGCGGCGCGCCGCCGACGCCCGCGATACTCATGCGCATGGCGGAACTCGGCATCGCCGTCACCCACCTCTACGGCCTCACCGAAACTTTCGGTCCGGCGGTGCTCTGCGAATGGCGCGCCGACTGGAGCAGGCTGCCGTTGAGCGAGCAGGGGAAGATCAAAGCACGTCAGGGTGTAGGCAATGTGATCGCGCAGGGGCTGCGCATAATCGACGGCGACGGCCGCGACGTGCCCGCCGACGGCGCAACGCTGGGCGAGATAGCGCTGCGGGGCAACAACGTGATGCTCGGCTATTACCGCGATGATGAGGCGACCCGGCGCGCGGCGCCCGACGGCTGGTTCCGCACCGGCGATCTCGGCGTAATGCACCCGGACCGCTACATCGAGATCAGGGACCGCGCCAAGGACATCATTATTTCAGGCGGCGAGAACATCGCCTCGCTCGAGGTCGAGCGCGCGCTGGCGGCGCACCCGGCGGTGATGGAGGCGGCGGTCGTCGCCGGGCCTGACCCGAAATGGGGCGAGGTGCCTGTTGCATTCGTCGCGCTGAAGCCGGGAGCGACCGCCAACGCCGCGGAATTGATTGCGCATGCGCGCCGCGTGCTTGCGCACTTCAAGGCGCCGAAGGAAATCGTGTTCGGCGAGCTGCCGAAAAACGCGACCGGGAAAATCCAGAAATTCGTGTTGCGCGAACGCGCCAAATCACTGATGCAGGACCGATAGCGCGCGCCTGGCGTCCCTTACGGCGAAGGTTTAGTCACGATTCGGCAGCCGCGTTACGGCCGGCGATCCTGCCGGTGACGAAGCACTCGGCGATGTTGCCGCCTGAGAGATACAGATGCCCGAACGAGCTGCCGAGCTCGCCGGCGGAGTAGAGGCGCGGGATCGGCTTGCCGTAGACGTCGATGATGCGCTGCTGCGCGTCGTGCACCGGGCCGCCCTGGGTGTTGGAGAGCGTCGCCCACACGGGCGCGCCGTAGAACGGCGGTGTTGTGATCGGTGTCATGGTGCCTCCGGGCCGGCCGCAATCTTCGTCGGTGCCGCGCCCGCACATTGCATTCCAGCGCGCAACGCTTAAATCCACGGCCGCAGCGTCGATGCCGAGCATGCCCGCGAGTTCAGCGAGCGTGTTCGCGCGCTTGAGGATGCCCTGCTCGACTTCCTTCAGATTGTCTTCACTCCAGGTATAGCGTATGCCTTCGTCGTTGGAAGTCGCCTTGCCGAGCGGATACATCTTGCGGCCTTCCTCGTCACAGATCATGAACGCCGGATTGCGCGGAAAGCGCTGCGTCACCGGATCGTAATAGGCAAGCGGCCGCACCGCGGTGTCCTGCGTGTAAGGCTGATACTCCGACATGAAACGCTTGCTGTCCTGGTCGAGCAGGATCCACGCCATCTTGAGCCGGGCCTTGTCGGCTTCGCCGGGATACCAGTCGGGGAAGCGTTTGAGGCGAATCGCGTACGGATAGCTCGCGTCGCTGTGGCGGAAACCATATGCGCCATGGATCATCCACATGTGCCACAGCGCAGCGCCCAAGTCCTGTGCCATGCGGATGCCGTCGCCGTTGTTCTGGCGCGCAGCAGCGTTCAATACCGGTTTGCCTTCGAGGAATTGGGCTTTCATGTCGGCGTTGCCCTCGAAGCCGCCGCTCGCAAGCACTACGCCGCGGCGCGCCTGGATCCTGTGCTCGACGCCGTTGCTCAGGATGCGGAGGCCGCGCACCGCACGCGTTTCGGGGTCAGCGATCAGTCGCAGCGCGGGCGTGCCGAGCCGGATCTCGATGCCGTGCTTGACCAGGTTGTCGTGCACGATCCGGAAGAGCTTGGGGCCGCCGGGCGCGCCGTTCGCCCACGGATAATGCGTGCGCGCATCGAAGCCGGGCACGTCGAGCACGGTGGTGTGATAGAAGGTGTCGGTGCCGGGCAGCGGATAGTTGCCGCGGATCTGCCGGCGGAATGGGTCGCCGCTTTTTTCGCGCAGCTTGTTTTCCTCGACCGAGGTCACGATGACGGCGTTGTTGATTGTGCCAAGTTTGCGCACGTAGCGCTCGATGTCGCACATGCCCTCTGCCAGCGCGCGCAGCACGTCGTCCGGCGTGCGGCCGTCGTTGGTCGCCTTGAGATACTGAAACGCCAGATCGGGATCGTGCGCGCTGCGCACCGCGCCGTAAGAGCAGATCGACAGCCCGCCGGGCACGGCGGACTTCTCGATCAACAGGGTTTGCGCACCGGCTTGTGTCGCGTTGAGCGCGGCGATGCCGCCGGCCAGGCCAAAGCCGACGACGACTACGTCATACGTTTCATCAAATACTGTGGATTTCATTCCTAAGCCGCGGTTGGGGCGAATTCGAGCGGAAGGCTCTTTTCCGGCTCGAATACGATAATGCTGCCTACGCTCGATGGCGGCACGACGTAGGACCGCTGCTGGGCGAGATCGCCGTGCGCGAAATGGGTGGCGGCGATGTATTTGCGGGTCGCGGCCATGTTGCTGCTGGCCAGCACGTAGCCGGCAATCCACGGCAATGCCGACGGTTCGATGTTGAATACGCGCTTGATCACGGCCGGGGAGCTGAACAGCAGGCGGCCGCGGGCAGTATCGATATACCAGTTGTCGCCGGCACCGGCTGCCGCGAGCCCGGTGAAGCGCGCGTAACGCGCTGCCGTGTCTGCGGGGTCCGCGGCGCAAATGAACACCGCGGTCAGCGCGGTGGCGCGATTGGCGTGCGCGAGCCACTGCGGCTGCCATAGCAATTCCGGCGTGTGATGCTGGCAGAACTGGATGCGGCCTTCGGCCATCTTGTCCGGCGGAACGCGCACCACGGAGAAGCGTGCGGTCTCATCGTTGCCGGACGCGGTGATCTGGCGCTGCAATGCAACCGGCGCGAGCGGTTCAAAGCCCTGCGCGGCAAGCCGGGCGTAATCGAGATCGGGTGCGGCGGTGCCGAAGGCGAGCAGATGCACGCCGGTATAGCGCTGCATCGCGCCGCGCAATTGGCTCGCGATCGGCGTGTCGCCGGTTGGCGTGAGGCATTCGACATAGCCGCGCTTGAACATCAGACAGCGGTTGCCGGTGCCGGCCGGCATCAGCGGGCCGCCCAACTCGAGCCGGTGCGACTGATCCGAGAACGGCGTCAGCGTGAAACCGAGCGTTTCCAGCGCCGGCGCCGCGTTGTCCATGTGCGGCAGGAAGTGGGCGATGTGATCGAGATTGAGCTCGCCGGCGCGCGGACCCTGGGCGGCGGCGATTTTAGCTGCAGTGGATTTTCCGATCATGCGGTTGGGGTGCGTTCAGTAGCCAAGCTTGCGGTCGATCTGGTTTTTGAGCGGCCGGTTGCGCAGCAGGCGTGCGAGGTTGTCGAACACGAGATCGAGCGTGAGCTGTGCGTAATTGCCGAAATCGTCGCACGATATGTGCGGAGTGATGATCAGATTGGGGACGTCCCAGAGTTCCGAATCAATCGGCAGTGGTTCGGGCTCGACGACGTCTACTATTGCGCCGGCAATTTTGCCTGCCCTGAGCCGATCCGCGAGCGCGGCATAATCCATGACCGGAGCGCGCGCGATGTTGATCACGCAGCATTCCGGCTTGAGCAGTCGCAGCCGTTCGCGCGACAGCAGATTGCGCGTCTGGGGCGTGAGCGGCACGGCCAGCACGACAAAGTCGGCCCGTGGCAGCAGCCGGTTGAGCGCGCGAAAGGAGTGCACCTTATGGGCGTAGCGGCATGGTTTGGCGGTGCGGCGCACGCCAATGACCTCGAGCCCAAGCTGGTGAGCGGCGCGCGCCGCCGCCTCGCCGAGGTCGCCCAGTCCGATGACGAGCGCACAGCGCCCGGAGATCGTGGGAGAAAATACCTGGCGCCAGGCGTGTGCGCGCTGGTTGCGCAGTATTTCCGGCATGCGCGTATGCATCATCGTGTAGGCCATATGCAAGTATTGCTCGGCTTTGTGGCCATGCGCTCCGCGGTTGTTCGTGAACGCGATGTCGCGCGGCAGCCAGTCGAACGGCGCCATGCGGTCGACGCCGGCCAGCAAACTGTGGATCCACTTCAGATGCGGCGCGCGTTCGCGCAGGCGCCAGCGGTTTTCCGGAACGCCAACCACGATTTCAGCGGTCTTCAATGCCGCGTCAAGGATATCGCCGTCCCAGCCGTAGGTGACTTTGAGGTTCCTGGCCAGTCGCGGGTGCCGTATGACGGCCTTCGCGTAGTCGCCGGAATTGATATGGTACACGGCCGCGTCCCGGCGCCGGTTCTCGATATGCAGGTGCAGCTTGCGGGTTGCGCGGGCGACGGCTGGCACGGCTATTTGATCTGTTTGGACTTGACGTAGGGGTCAGTAAGAAACGCGCTGTCGGGCACGTCCTTTTTTGCGGTGCCCGCCGCCTTGAAAATCTGGTTCATGTGCTTGAGAGTGGCGATGTCCTGCGCCTCGAAGCTGGCGAAATAGGCGCTGTCCCATTGGTTGGCGTAGGCGAGCGCATCCACCGCATTCATATTGGCCGCCTTTCTCAGGATTTCAGCAACCTGCGGCTTGTTTTTGCTCCCCCATTCGACCGCCTTGCGCGTGGCTGCGATGAATTTGGCCACCGCATCGGGATTTCTTGTGACGTAGTCGCTGTGAACGATAGTCACGGCCAGAATCGGCGGCGAATTCGACTTGGTCATTTTCTTCCATTCGTCGACCGTGCCGCCGAGAGTGCGCAGCTTCACCTCATCCATCTGTGCGATCGTGACCGAACGGATCGACGCGGCATCGACATCCTTCTGCGTCAGGAACTGCGCGAGCCGGCCCTCGTTGCCGGGTGCCACCGTGTAATCGGACGCCTTGAGGCCAAAATTGTTGTCCATGATCGCGGTCACAATCGCGTGCATCGCGCTGGGCGGGGCGGTCATGCCGATTTTCCTGCCCTTGAGATCGGCCATGTTTTTTATGGGCGAGCCGTCGAGCACCACCCACTGCGATTCGGCAATCTGGGTCGCGAGCACGATTCTGACCGGCACGCCGTCGGCGGCAATCGCCATCGAGGTGGCGGAAGGTGCGCCGAATGCAAGGTCGATCGCCTGCGACGGGATCGCGCGGGTCGGCCCGTTGACCTCGGCGAACTTGACCCATTCGATGTCGAGCCCTTCTTTCTCGGCGAACTTCATCTGTTCCATCACCGCGCCGAAGCCGAGCGAAAAGCCGCTGGTCCAGTAGCCGACCTTGATTTTCTGCGCGAACGCCGCCGATGGCGTCGCGTTCAACAGCAATGCCGCCACCCAAACCGCTATTTTGAATTTCATGTCGAAGTTCTCCGGACCTGGAATCGCAGCGCAAAATGCAGCTGGGCGATCAGGCGTCATTATACCCGCGTAGCGCGGGCGAACTGAGGCGGTGCGCCTCAGATCAGTGCGCGCAGCCGCTGGATGTATTGCACGACCTCCGGCCGTGTCGAATCGCGCGGCCGCGCGCAGGCGATAGTCACGATTTCGCGCACGCGGCCGGGCCGCGGGGCCAGAACCACGACCTCGTCGGCGAGCACCACGGCTTCTTCGACATCGTGAGTCACGAAGACGATGGTCATGTGCTTCATCGCGTGTATGCGCAGCACTTCCTCGTGCATGGACGCGCGCGTTTGCGTGTCGAGCCGCGAGAACGGTTCGTCCATCAGCAGGATCGAGGGTTCGGTGACGAGGCTGCGGGCAAGCGCAACCCGCGAACGCATGCCGCCCGATAGTTGATGCGGGAACGCGTCTTCGAAGCCATCGAGTTCGACCAGTTGCAATGCCGCGCGCGCACGGACATGGCGCTCCGGACGCGGCATGTTGCCCACTTCCAGCGCAAATTCGACGTTGGCGAGCGCTGTCCGCCAAGGCAGCAGGCGGTCTTCCTGGAACATGTAGCTGATGCTGCGCCAGTTGTCGAACAGCTTCGCCGGCACGCCCCCGAAGGAGACCTGTCCACGGTCGGTCTTGAGGATGCCGGAAATAATGTTGAGCAGAGTGCTCTTGCCGCAGCCGGAGGCGCCGAGGATCGCGAATATCGAATGCGCATGAACTGCCAGATCGATGTCCTGCAACGCCGTCAGCGGTTCGCCGCCGGCGGTATCAAACCATTTGCTGATGCCGGTCAGCGTGATCGCGACATCAGCATCGCCAGGGCGGGCCGTTTGCGGCTCGGTAGTGGCGACAGTTCCGGGCATGCGATCAGTGTTGTGCCGGGGGCACGGCTGCAAACGCCGAGCCGCGTATGCACATGCGGCCGCGCGAGTCCTGCCACAGCTTTTCGTCGGCATGCAATTTGCCGAAGGCGCGCGTGATCGATTGGAAATCGTAAGTGGCAAATTGCTCGGCGATGTCCGAATAGTATTTGGGCTCCTGCTCGATCGCCGCATATATTTTTTGCGCCAGGCCGGTGATTTTATCGGCCGGGGCGTTGACCGTGGCTGACGGTGCGTCGGCCTTGCCTGCGATGTAGTCGCCGATCTTCGCGCGGTCGGCGTAGGCGTATGAGATGCGCTCGAAACGTTCGCGCGGGATGCCTTCGCCTATGGTCGCGTCTATGCCTACCTTGGCGCCGGTCGGCACCACGCCGGGCGGCATGACTGGAAGGCTGGGATCAAGCGGCTTGGCGCGTGCCCCGGGAATTATGATCACGTCGCGGTCGCCTTGCACGCGGGTGGCGATCGCCCATTCGACGTCGGTCGCGTTGAAGACGTCGATGTCGTCATCGACCACCACCACATGCTTGAGATCCATCACCGACAACGCCGCCAGCAGTGCGTTTTTGCCTTCGCCGGCCTGCTTTTTGATCGAAATTACCGCGTGCCAGAAGGCGCAGCCGCCGAGCGTGACGTTGATGTCTTTCACCTGAACGCCGGCGTTTTTGAGCGCAGCGCGGATCGCGGTGTAGCGGGTCGGCGCGGCGAGCCAGGTGTTTTCCCAGGGCATGTGCAACGCGTAGTAGATGGCGTCTTTGCGCATCGTGATCGCCTTGATTTTCACCAGCGGGTTCCAGTGCAGCCCGCCCATCAGGCGCGTGAATTCGCCGAAACGCCCTTCAGGCCACGTCCAGCCGGTCGGCAGGATTTCGGCTTCCAGCACGATTTCGGCGTCGGCGATGCACGGCAGATCGATCGTTTCGCACGGCGCGAGTTCGACCGCCGCGCCGCGGATGCCGCCGGCAACCCCCATTTCGTCGATGCCGAGTGGCGCCCGGAAACCCGATCCCATGATCTCGAACGGATGGGTGCCGATCGAAATGGAAATCGGGCAGGGCCGGCCGGCTTCGAAGGCACGCTGCGCGAAAAGCCGCATGTTGTTGGGCGTCACGATGTCGATGCCGGTCAGGTTTTTTTCCTTGACCAGAAAGCGGTAAATGCCGGAATTGATGCCGTGCTCGGGATCGCGCGCGATCACCACGCCCGCGGTTATCATTGGCCCGCCATCGTAGATCGAGCTCATCGGAATCGGCAGCTTGAACAGATCGACGTCGTCGCGGAGCCTGATCACCTGCTTGTGGGGGGCGGTTTTGAGGTGGCGCGGGGCGATCGGGTGATCGATGCCGCGGCGCAGCCTGGTTTCGATTTCGGAATACTTGGCGCAGCCCATGGACAGCGTCGCGCGCCGTTCGGTGCGGATGATGCCCGACACCACCGGCATGTCGTAGCCAATCACGTTATGGAAAAAAAGCGCGTGTTCCGACTGGTCGACGAGTGTGGCGATATGGCGGATATCGATGGCCTGCCGGATGTCGATGAGCTCCTTTTCCCGGCGCAGGCGTTCGAGGAACGCGCGAAAATTCTCATTCATCGGGTTTTTCCTTTGGCCTTGCTCGCACCTTTGCCGGCTGCCGGGCGCATGCCCTGCCAGCGCGTAATGCTTTCATGTTGCACATCGAACAGATCGAGCACGCGGCCGATCGTATGGTTGACGATATCGTCGATGGTTTTGGCCTTGCTGTAAAACGCCGGCACGGGCGGGAAGATGACGCCGCCCATTTCGGTGACCGCCACCATGTTGCGCAGGTGCGCGAGATTGAGCGGCGCTTCGCGCACGACCAGCACCAGCCGCCGGCGTTCCTTGAGGATAACGTCGGCCGCGCGCGTGATCAGATTGTCGGAGTACGCATGAGCTACGCCGGACAGCGTTTTCATGGAACACGGCGCTATCACCATGCCCTGCGTAAGGAACGAACCACTCGCGATCGCTGCGCCCACGTCGCGCGGGTTGTGCACCACGTCGGCGAGCTTGTCGAGGTCTTTGCGCGTGAGGCCGTATTCCTGCCAGGCGTTGAGAACTCCGGCGTCGGACACGACCAGATGCGACTCCCAGCCGCCGATGGCGCGCAACCGCTGCAGGATGCGCATGCCGTAGATCGAACCGGTGGCGCCGGTCACGGCGACGATCAGGCGTTTTTTCATGTCGGAACTCCCGGGCGATGAGGGTTTCTTGGTCATTGGGTCTCGGCCTCTTTCTTCCAGCGGAACAAGTGGTTCTCGATCGGCTTAAGGACGCACATTTCGAGCGCGGCCATCATCGCAATCATGGTGATGGTCCAGGCGAACACCTGATCGGTCTGGATCAGGTCGGCCGCCTGCCGCAGCCGATATCCTACACCGCTGGACGCGCCCAGCGTTTCAGCGACCAGACTTACGCGCCAGCCGAAGCCGAACGCCAGCCGCGCGCCCGAAAAAAAATAGGGCAGGATGGTGGGCAGGTAAATCTTGACCATGACTTTGCGGGCCGGCATGCGCAGCGTGTGCGCAAGTTCGATGAAATCGGCGTTGACGCTGCGCGTGCCCTGCCAGACGTTGGTTATGATCAGCGGCATCGCGGTCATGAACACTACGAATATGGTGGTTGCGTTCGATATGCCGAACCAGAGTATCGCGAAAATTGCCCAGATCGCCGACGACACGGTGTTGAGAACTGGCAGCACCGGCTCGAAGAACTCGCCGAGCCTGCGCATGGCTCCCAGCATGATGCCGAGCGGCACGCTCACCAACGCGGCGAGCGCGAAGCCGATGCAGACGCGCTCCAGCGTGATGCCGAGATTCACCCACAGATCGCCATTGCCTAGTATTTGCTCAAATGCGTCATAGACGCGCGGCGGTCCGGGCAGTATGTAATGCGGTATGTTGAGAGAGGCGAGCCACCAGATACCGACGATCACGCCCAGCAACGCAAAACGCTGCCCGACCAGGCCGAAGCGGATGCCGTGTGCAGCTGCGTCTGGCAGCGGTCGTGAGTTGGTAAATTCAGTCATTTGGGTGGAGCAGTGAAGTAAGTGCCGCGGCCGCTGGCGACCAGCGCGCCTTCGCTGTCGTAGACATACGCTTCGGCAGTCGAATACTGGCTGCCCATGCGCACGACTTTGGCTTTCGCGGTCAGGTCTCCCGGCATTGCCGCTTTGTGATAGTCGACGCGGACATCGATGGTCGGCACCGGCCGGCCGAGTTGCGCGGCGATTGCGTAATCGGCGGCAACGTCGACGATCGCGGCGAGGATGCCGCCGTGAGTGTAGCGGCGGTCCGGATTCACCACCCACTCCTCGCGCCAGGTCGCTTTGACCTCGATGCCGCCGGCGTCCATCTTCAGTATCGTGAAGTTGAGCCATTGGTTGAACGGCCCGCGTGTAATCAGTTGCTGGAGCTTCTCCAGCGTCATTGCGGCTTCAGGCATTAATCGCTCCGGTTGGGTTGCTGCTGAAAGTGCCGTCGGCGACCCATTTCCGCAGCAGCGGCTGGTCGATCTTGTTGGTGCCGGCAAGTGGCATGCGCGCAAGGAAGAACACGCGCCGCGGATGCTGGTAGGCGGGGCCGTTGGCAAGCGCGAACGCTTTGATTTCGTCTTCGGTCGCGACGTGCCCGGCGCGCAGCACGACGAACGCATACGGCGCCTGGCCTTTCGTTTCGTGCGCGAAAGGCAGCACCACCGTCTGTTGCACTGCCGGGTGGCGTTCGAGCAGCGTTTCGACTTCGATCGGGAATATATTTTCGCCGCCGCAAACGAACATGTCGTCGGTGCGGCCGACGAAATAGTAAAAACCGTCGGCATCGCGCCGGCAGATATCGCCTGTGGAGTACCAGCCGTCATTGATGTGCCTGGCGGTTTCCTCGGGCAGATTGTGATACCCGAGCAGCACTCCGGGATTTTTCACCACCAGTTCGCCCTCATCCGGGCTGCGGCCGGCGACCAGCTTTGCGTCAGTGCCCGCGTAGGGCGCGCCGATTGAGCCCATTGGGCGCGGCTTGCCGGCGGGATGCGGCCCGAGCGGCACCGGCCCGCCTTCGGTGATGCCGTAAACCACCAGCGGTTCGGCATTCGGAAAATGACGCTGGACTTCGTCGAGCAATTGGCGCGATGCAGGAGCTGAACCCATCATCACCGTGCGCACCGACTTTACGTCGATTGCGGCGAGACGTTCGCGGTGGGCCAGCAGCATAGCCATCATGGTAGGCACGCCGGAGATCACGGTGCAGTGGTAGCGGCCGATCGCATCGATATAGCGCTCGACGTTGAATTGCGGCAGCAGCGGCAGCAGTGCCCCCGCGGTAAGCCCCTGTTTGATCGCATTGAGTGCATTCTTGTGATAAAGCGGCGCGGCGACGAGGATCACGTCCCGCGCAGTGGTGCGGCGCGACCAGACAAGAACCAGACGGCTCCAGTTCTGGCCAAAGTGCGAGAGCAGCACGCCCTTGGGCCGGCCTGTCGAGCCGGAAGTGTAGGGCTGCACCGCTACCGAATCAGGGGCGGGCTCGAACGCCGTAAAGCCGCCGGGATCGAGGAAATGCTCGTACGCATCCTCGCCGCTGCCGCCGAATTCGACAACGCGCAGGCCGGCCGGGCACAACTGCCGCAACGCGGGTTCGGCAAACGCCATCTGCGCACCGGCGTCTCGGAGTATGAACGCGACGGTATCGGCCGCGAGCTTGATGTTGATCGGCACGGGCACTATGCCGGCACGCATGGCTCCGAGGAGTGTGGCCACGAACTCGACCCGGTTCAGCGACAGGATACCGATGCGGTCGCCCGTCTTGAGACCGGCGCGCATGAGGCCGCGGGCGACCGCGTTGCACATCCGGTCGAGTTCGAGAAAACTGACGTTGCGCGGCCGCGCTGGGTCCTTGAGATCGACGATGGCGGTGCGCGGCTCGTGTGCGTGCGCCGCAAACAGCAAGCCTAGATTGCCCGGGTGGCCGCGCGGCTCGGGCGCAGCAAGCGCCAGCGTCGCTGCAGTATCGCTGGCAGCGGTCAGGGGCAAATCACCACCTTGCCGAATACTTCGCGGTTCTCGATGAGTTTCAGGCCCTGCGCCGCCTTTTCCAGCGGCAGCACCTCGTCGATCACCGGCTTGATTTTGCCCTGCTCGATCAGTTCCATCAGCGCCTTGAGGTTTTCGTCGTAGAAGCTGTTGGAGCCTATGACCTGCAGTTCGAAACTCCAGATGTAGCGCAGGTCTTCCTTGGGGTCGAAGCCGGCGGTGGCGCCGCACACCAGGATCTTGCCGCCGCGCTTCATGCACTTGAGCGTCGGCAGCCAGGTGTCGCCGCCCGTAAAATTGATCACCGCGTCGACGCCACCGTCATAGGTGCGGCGTTGCGGCTTGCCGAATTTCTCGACCGCCCATTTCGAGAAATCGACGTCCTTGTAGTTGATCACGTGGTCGGCGCCGAGGTCCTTGAGCCGCTGAATCTTGTCTGCGCTGCTCGCGCACGCAATCACTTCCGCGCCGAGCATTTTGGCCAGCAGCACGCAGCCGGTGCCGACGCCGCCGCTCGCACCGAGCACCAGGACTTTATCGCCTTTTGCGATGGTCTTGTGCGTGATGAGCATGCGATGCGCGGTGCCGTAAGCGACCGGCAGCGCTGCCGCATCTTCAAAGGTGACTTTGTCGGGCATGCGGATCAACTGGTGCTCGGCGACCAGGCATTTTTCGGCGAGTCCGCCGTGCATCATTTCACCCATCAGGCCTTTGTTCTTGTTGAGCGGATTCACCAGCACACGGTCGCCTTTTTTCCAGCCGCTGACGTCGCGGCCGGTTTCGAGGATTTCACCCGCGAAATCGAGGGCTATGATCATGGGCATCGGCACCTTGATGCCGGGCATGCCGCGCACCGTGAAGATGTCGTGGTAGTTGAACGAGGCCGCCCTGACGCGGATTACGACGTGACCGTCGACGACCTGCGGGTCGGGAAAGTCGGTGACGTGCTCGAGGTTGTCGATGGTGCCGTGGTGCTTGAGCACTACTGCTCTCATTGCTGTCTCCAGTCCTGCCTGGTCGTTTTTGAGGTATGCCGGACCGCCTGCATTACGCGTGTTCGCCCGTGAACGCGCGGTTCATTATAGTGACATGTCTACGAAATCGACGCGCTGGTGGCGGCGACAAATTGTGGGTGGCGGGCCAGAAACAGGAAAAAGAGACGATGCTGCCAAGGCAGCCATGCCTTGACGGGGTTCAACGGCCGCGCAACCGGCTGGCGGTGGCCGGGAAAGAAGAAGCTAGCGCAGGAATATGACGACGGGAAATACCGCTACGGCAAGCACCAGTATGAGCCATTCAAGGTTGTGGCTCTTAAGCCAGCCGGTAAAGTGCAGAACCATGATGATTGCTGCGACAACGTAGAAGACGTAAAAAAGCATTTTTGAATCTCCTAATCGGATCCTGCCCGCCCCCAGTAACCATGGCGATAATACCTGAGTTTTTGGAAATAAAACAGCGTACAACACCGCGTTCCGGGAGGCGCGCCACAATATTCGAACTCGAAAGTGCAACCTGCGCTGGCGCAGAAGGAGTAGATATTCGTCCTGCCGCTGGTCGCAGTTGACGAGCAAATGCCCGGCGCAGCTTTGCAAACGTTTATTATCTAGGCTCAATCGCCGCTGGAAACGATACACTGGACCTGCCATGTATTTGCTTGCACACCGTGGTTATCACGCCGACGCGCTGGAAAATACGATGGACGCGTTCGCTGCGGCCGTGAAACTCGGTGTCGATGGGATCGAGACTGACGTGCGGTTGAGCGCGGACGACAAACTCGTGATCATTCACGACCGCGTCTCGCCGAAGAAGCGTGCCGTAGCTGAGATTACCCATCGCGAGCTTGCCGGCGACACCGGCCGACCGGTGCCGATGCTCGCGGAGATACTCGACGCGTTTCCGGAGGTGCTGTGGAATATCGAGATCAAGACTCCGAACGCATGGCCGGCGGCGTTGCGGGTGCTCGCGGAGTTTCAAGGCAAACGCCGGCTGCTGGTGACTTCATTCCGCCACGACGTGGTAATTCAGTGCGCGGGCGAACTCGATGTCGATTGCGGACTGCTGATCGCGCACCGGCCGCTCGATGTCGCGGCCATCATCGCGGGATGCGCGGACCGACCGCAGATAAAGACTATTGTCTGGGATTACAACGTTGTCGACGAGGGTGTGCTGCGCGCAGCGTCGACAGCCGGGTGGGGCAATTACGTCTATGGCGCGGTGACGCCGGTTGAACACGAGCATTGTGGGAAGCTCGGACTTGCCGGTCTGATCACCGATTACCCAATGCATTTGTTGAACCGCCAAGACGCCAAGGCCGCCAAGAAAACCGGGAACCACGGATGAATAGCGTTTATTTTTTGTCGATCAATCGCCCTTCCTGGCCGTTGACATGTCTTTCATACTCGCGTTAGATCAGGGCACAACCAGTTCGCGCGCGATCGTGTTCGATCATGCCGGCGCGATCAAAGCGGCCGCACAGAAGGAATTTCGCCAGATTTTCCCGCAGCCGGGCTGGGTAGAGCATGATCCCAATGAAATCTGGGAAACGCAGGTCGGCGTCGCCGCGGAAGCAATCACGCGCGCTGGAATCAGTGCGCGCGACGTCGCGGCCATCGGCATCACCAATCAGCGCGAAACCACTGTGGTGTGGGACCGCAGGACCGGCAAGCCGGTGTACAACGCGATCGTGTGGCAAGACCGGCGCACCGCAGCGGCTTGCGAAGAACTCAAAAGGCAGGGGCGTGAAGCGCTTTTTAGCGCGAAGACCGGTTTGGTTCTCGATGCATATTTTGCCGGCACCAAGCTCGCATGGATACTCGACAACGTCGCCGGCGCGCGGGCTCAGGCGCAAGCCGGGCAGCTGGCGTTCGGCACCATAGACAGCTGGCTGATCTGGAAATTGTCCGGCGGCGCCGTGCATGTGACTGACGCGAGCAATGCGTCGCGCACCCTGTTATTCGACATACACCGCGGCAATTGGGACGACGAACTGCTCGGGTTGCTCGCAATTCCGCGCACGGTGCTGCCGCTTGTGGTTCCATCAAGTGCGGTCGTCGCGGAAACTTCCGGCGAGTTGTTCGCCACGCGCATCCCGATCGCCGGTATCGGCGGTGATCAGCAGTCCGCCCTGTTCGGGCAGCGCTGCGTGATGCCCGGCATGGTCAAGAATACCTACGGCACCGGTTGCTTCATGCTGATGCACACCGGAACCAGGCCGGTGCATTCGCGTAACAAGCTTCTGACCACGACCGCGTGGCGCATCGGGGGGCACGATGAATATGCGCTCGAAGGCAGCGTGTTTATCGCCGGCGCTGTGGTGCAGTGGCTGCGCGACGGACTTGGCTTGATCAAGGCGTCGGCGGACGTAGGGCCGCTGGCAGCAAGCGTGGCCGACAACGGTGGCGTGTATTTTGTGCCGGCTTTTGCCGGGCTCGGCAGCCCGCACTGGGACCCCTATGCGCGTGGCACGATCATCGGACTCACCCGCGGCACCGGCGCCGCCCATATTGCGCGTGCCGCGCTCGAGAGCATTGCATATCAGACGGCCGACGTATTGCACGCGATGGAAGCTGATTCAGGCATCAGGCTGAGCGAGCTGCGGGTTGATGGCGGCGCCACGCAAAACGATCTGCTGATGCAGTTTCAGGCCGATGTGCTCGGCGTGCGCGTGGTTCGTCCGAAGGTATATGAAACAACGGCGCTTGGCGCGGCCTACCTGGCCGGTCTGGGTGTTGGTTACTGGAAAGACGCGGCCGAGATTAATGCGCAGTGGCAGACCGAACGCGTGTTTGAGCCGGACATGCCGCGCGCACACGCCGAACAACTGATGCAGAAGTGGGGGAATGCTCTCGCCCGCGCCAAGAACTGGGCGGGCGAATAATTCAGAATTGAACGTCGGGTGCGCGCCGGCATGCCGCGGGCGTTGACCCGCTATCCGCGCATTGCGCGGATGTCAGTGCGGCAATCGGAGTGCGATCCGCCACACCCTGAATCGCGCGCGCATGTTCAGCGGATTGAAATTCCTGATCATGCGGCCCCAGTTGGCCACGATCTTTTCAACATAAAGTACGCCAAGCAGAATCGCGATCGCGAACGCGTTGATAATCAAAATCACGTCGGCGAAATCCAACGGCATACCGCCCAATAACGCTCCAGTTTGCATATCTTCCTAGGTCAGGTGATAAAAAGCATCGCAGCTAATCATGCCTTTGCAATGCCAGTTATTAATCATTAAAAAATAAATACTTATAATTTGTAATCAATTATATATGCACCATAATAGCACATTGCGTGATGCAATGCACCAAAATTAGCTTATACAATGAGTTAGGCTGAGCTTTAGACGGGATCAAGCTGCGCAATCGACCTAAATCCATGTCCGCGCAGTCTCCGAACGCCGCGGCGAAGCCGCGGTCAGCTGAAGGCTGGAATGCCGGTTTGCGCGCGCCCGAGGATCAACGCATGGATGTCGTGCGTGCCTTCGTAGGTGTTTACCGCTTCGAGGTTCATGACGTGGCGGATGACATGAAATTCATCGGAAATACCGTTGCCGCCGTGCATGTCGCGTGCAGTGCGTGCGATGTTTAGCGCCTTGCTGCAGTTATTGCGTTTCAGCAGCGACACCATTTCGGGCGTTGCGCGGCCTGCGTCCATCAGGTGAGCAAGACGCAGCACCGCCTGCAAGCCTAACGTGATTTCGGTTTGCATGTCGGCGAGCTTCAACTGGATCAACTGGTTCGCCGCGAGCGGCCGGCCGAACTGCTTGCGCTCGAGCGTGTAGTTGCGGGCCGCGTGCCAGCAGAATTCGGCAGCGCCCATCGTGCCCCATGCGATGCCGAAGCGCCCCTTGGTAAGGCAGCTCATTGGACCTTTGAGCCCGGACACGCCGGGCAGCATATTTTCCGACGGCACGAACACCTGATCCATTACCACTTCGCCGGTGATCGACGCGCGCAGGCTGAATTTGCCTTCGATTTTTGGCGCCGATAGCCCCTTCATCCCTTTTTCAAGCAGAAAGCCGCGTATGGCGCCATCATCGTCTTTGGCCCACACCAGGAACACGTCGGCGACCGGCGCATTGCTAATCCACGTTTTGGCGCCGTTGAGGACAAAACCGCCATCGGTTTTCTTTGCGCGTGCCGCCATGCTCCCGGGGTCGGAACCGTGATCAGGTTCGGTAAGTCCATAGCAGCCGATCCACTCGCCGCTCGCCAGCCCGGGCAGATATTTCGCTTTCTGCGCTTCGCTGCCGAAGGTGTAAATCGGGTACATCACCAGACTCGATTGCACACCCATCGCCGAACGGTACGCGGAATCGACGCGCTCCACTTCGCGCGCGATCAACCCATAGCACACATGATTGACGCCTGCGCAGCCGTAACCTTCGAGGGTCGAGCCGAGGAAACCCATTGCGCCCATTTCGTTCATTATTTCGCGGTCGAATTTCTCATGCCGATGGGCCATCAATATCCGCGGCATCAATTTTTCCTGGCAAAACGCGTGCGCCGAGTCCCGCACCATGCGTTCGTCAGCGGTGAGTTGGTCGTCCAATAGCAGCGGGTCTTCCCACTGAAACGCCGGTTTGGTGGTTGGAGTCGCAGCGGTCACGATGGTCTCCTGATTAACTTTCGCTTATTTCTTGAGCGGTTCAATTGTTCCCATGTGGAACTTGAACTCGCCCTTGCGGCGCTCGCCATAGTAATGCGTGAGCGTGTTGCGTACCGTCGCAAACGCTATCTGGTCCCACGGGATCTCGTTTTCCGAGAACAACCGTGCTTCGAGCGTTTCGGCGCCTGCCTTGAAATCGAGATCGAGCAGCCGCGCGCGGAACAGGATGTAAACCTGGTTGATATGCGGAATGTTGTAGAGTGCATAGAGCGGCCCCATTTCGATGCGCGCATTCGCTTCTTCCAGGGTCTCGCGTGCCGCGCCCTGATAGGTGGTTTCGCCGTTTTCCATGAATCCGGCGGGCACAGTCCACAAGCCGTAGCGCGGCTCGATCGCCCGGCGGCACAACAGAACCTTATCTTCCCATTCGACAATACAGCCGACCACCATCCGCGGGTTCTGGTAGTGGATGGTATGGCACGCGCCACATACAAAACGTGGCAGGGAATCGCCTTCGGGTATGCGCAGCTCGACCCGTGTGCCGCATTGACTGCAGAATTTCATGAGAAAACCGGATTTGTAGGGCTTTACTATACGGTAAAATCCGCAATCGGTGGCGTCTGCGGCGAGGTGCATTTCGCAGGGCCGGGCCCGCCGCGTGATATGATTTTCCTCAGCGGTTGGTTAACTTAACGGAGACGGAAATGAGCGACAAAGTAAAAATGATCCTGATCGGAGTGGTGACGTTGATCGTTGGCGTGGCCGGCGGCGGCGGTTACGGAATGATGCAGGTCGACGACGTTACGCAAAAGCTGGTTTCCGCGATGAAGGAAAAAGACCAGGCAGTGCAAAATTCGGACCGCCTGCGCAAACTGAGCGATGAAGCGACGAAGAAATATGGCAAGGAGCTGGGAAAAATGGTCATGGCGGCCGCTGCGTTGCCAACGGACGACCCCGCGAAGCTCGTAGACAGCGTGCGCGCGATGCTGGCCGTTCGCGACGGCTTTCGCTCCTCGCTGGATGGCGCGCGGGGATCGATGAATTCCGAATTCGACGCGCTTGCGGCCGAGCTTGGCAATGCGGCGCCGAACGCCGACAAGGTGAAACAGTTGCTGGAGGCGCTGAAGCAGGGCTGGTCCGACAAGGAAAAAAACATGGAGGAGGCGACGCGCAGGGTGATGGCTGATATTGGCCTCGCACAAGCGCCCGCCGCTGCTCCGGCGCCCGCTCCTGCTGCGCCCGCTGCCGCTCCGGCGCCTGCTGCCGCGGCCCCTGCGCCAGCGCCGGCCGCCGCCAAGAAGTAGACCTCCCGCTTAGGGCGCACCGTTTTGCGGTGCGCCGTTTGTATTTGCAGCGGCTTTGCCGGGCGCTGCGGCATTGGCGGGATCGCCGCGCAGCCAATCCGTCCGGCTTAGCCGGCGAGCTGGTAAATGGTGCGATTGGCGCGCCGCAGCCGGCCCGCGAGTTCGCGCCCCAGGTTCGTCAGCAGCTTGATGGCGACAGTCGGGTTCTGTTGCGTCAACGTTACGAAATTTTCGTGTCCCAGCACGTAGCATACGAGGTCTTCGTCTGCTTCGACCGTTGCTGAGCGTGCTTCTTCATCGAGCAGCGCGAGTTCGCCGAACACGGTGCCGGGCGCGAACGTCATCAGGCGCGTGGTGCGGTCCGTTCCCGGCAGCCGCAGCCGCACGCTCGCGGCGCCTTTGGCGATGATATAGAGCTCCTTGCCGGCCTCGCCTTCGCGGAATACGACTTCTCCCTTACCGTACACACGGCGCACCAGGGTCGATTTGACGCTTGCGAGTTCGTGCTCATCCATATGCGCAAACACGTCAAGTTGTCCGAACGGGAATTCCGCGCCGAATTCCGTGTCGCCGAGTTCGCGCAGGATGAGGTGATCTTCGGCCCATTCGATCGCGCGGTCGGTATCCTGAAACAGGCGGTTGCGCGTAACCGCTGTCAGCACGCCCATGTCCCGCAGAAATTTGGCCAGACGGGGGCGTTCTTCGAACCCGCTTAGCAGCAGGAACTTGCCGTCCTTCGTCAGGCGGTCGTGCGTCTGCAGAACGATTTTGGCGCCGGTGCTGTCAACTTCGTTGACACGTTTCATGTCCAGTATCAGATACACGGTATGCGCCCGCAGCGCCGACTCGATGTGACTCGCGAGATTTTCCGCCGTGCCAAAGAACAGCGGTCCTTCGAGTTCCAGCACGAGAATCCGATCGCCGCGCGCGCTGAGCAGCTCCATTTGCCGCGGTTCGCGCGTTTTGCGCGAATGCACCGCATCGCAGTGATAGCTCCGGCGGATCACGGATTTGCTCATCCGGAACAGGAAAAACAGGATGGTCACCGCCACGCCTATGACGACGGCAAAAACGATGTTCATGCTAACTGCCACAGTCGTTACGACCGCAATGACCAGCAGGTCGAGCAGCATGCTCCGGTTGGCGGCAAAACCGGTTCTGAAAAGCCGCGCGATAATCTGCAGGGTCCAGCGGTCAACCAGCTGGATCGCGACAACGACCAGCATGGCGGCAATAACGACGCGCGGCAGATAACTGATGAGCGGAGAGAACGCAAGTATGGCGGACAGGATGGCCACCGCGTGCACCAAAATCGACCAGCGCGTGGTGGCGCCGCTGCGGTGATTGGCAAAGCTCGATCCAAGATTGATGCCGTTGGCGATCCCGCCGAAACCGGCGGCGACCATATTGCCGACGCCAAGCCGCATCAGTTCGCGGTCGCTCTGGATGCGGTTGCCAGAATCGCTTTCCACCAGGCGCGCGCACAGCATGCCATCGAGCGACGCAACGATCGCGAGGCTCAATGCGCCGCCGATCAGCGTCGGCGCAATGGACCAGAACTGCGCGTCGGTGGCGAAGTTTGCAAAATCGCCGAAGTAGTGCGCATCAGGCCACCCAAAGGGGATAGTGCGCAGCGTGGGGGAGAGCTGTGCCGCGAAACCGGTTGCGGCCAGCAGGTAGTAGACGACGACCCCGCCGATGAGTCCGAGTATGGTCGGCGGTATGGTTTTAGTGATGCGCGCGCCGCGCATAATCAGCGCGCACGTCAGCGCGCCTATCAGCAGGGTCGGCAACTGAATTTGCGCGAGACTGAGCGGGATGTCGAATACCGCAACATGCTGGCGAAACCCGAGCATGCTGTCCAGTTGCGACATGAAAATCAAGATTGCCGCCGCATTCTGGAAACCGGCGATTACCGGCGCGGGAATGTATTTGACGAGCGAGCCGAACTTAAAAAGTCCGAATAATGTCTGGAAGAAACCTGACAGGAATACGAGCAGCAGCGAAAGTATGAGCAGGGTCGCAGCGGGCGCGGTTTGCAGGGCTGGCAAGTTCGAGCGCGCGAAGCTGTGCAATACGATGGAGCCGATCAGAAACGTGACGATGCTGCGCGGCGAATAGATCATCGTCGTATTCGCGCCCAGAAGAAACGCGACGATGCACCCGCATACCGGCGCATAAAGGCCGGCAAGGATGGCTTGCGGGATATACGCCTCGCCCAGTGCCGAGAAGGCAAGCAGCCCATAGCCCATGCTGACCGGGATTGTCAGCATGGCGGCCGTGAAGCCTCCGATCAGGTCGCCACGCAGATGGCGCCACCGGCGTGCTTGCGCGGGCGGCGGCAGCGCTGGCCGCCGATCGGCCTGGTCGGGCAGCCCGTAGCCCCATTTTTGCCGTGTCTCAGCCATGTCGCAATTCCAGTTTGGACGAGTACTATGACAACAACACGCGACAGTCTATTGAGTGTCCGGCGAATTACAAGTGGCAGAGTTGCATAGTCAGATGTCGGCTTGAGGCATTCCGGCGGCACGCTCGTCTTTGAACGGGCTGCGTTCGTCGAGTTCATCGACATAGGCCGATACGCCGAGTTTTTCGCGCTCGAGAAATTCCTCGATGGCGGCGGCAAACCGAGGGTGCGCGAGCCAGTGCGCCGAACGGGTCTCGATGGGAAGCAGCCCACGCGCCATTTTGTGCTCGCCTTGCGCGCCGCCCTCGAATCTGGCGATACGATGGGCGATGCAGAATTCGATGACCTGGTAGTAACAGGTCTCGAAATGCAGCCCGGGATAATAATCGAGCGCGCCCCAATAGCGGCCGCACAGGCGCTGGCCGTTATGGATGTTGAGAGAAGCTGCAAGCGGATGGTTTTCGCGCATGGCGACGATGAGCACGATGTTCTCCGGCATGCTGCGACCGATCGCGCGGAAGAAATCGAGGCTCAGGTAGGGTGTCGAGTGGTGCTGGCGGTAGGTTTCGCGGTAACACCGGTTGAAAAATACCCACAGCGCATCGGTGATTTCGCCGCCTGCGAAATGCTCGTAACGGATGCCTGCATCGCGCACGCGGCGGCGCTCCTGCTTGATCTTCTTGCGCTTGTCGTGATTGAGCGTGGCGAGGAAGCCGTCGAATTCGGCATAACCCTGGTTTTGCCAGTGAAATTGCACGCCGTGGCGCAGCATCAGCCCGCAGCTTTGCATCTCGGCCGCTTCACCTGCGGGCGGAAACAGGCAGTGCAAGGACGATGCGCTGCTTTCCCGCGCGAACTCGAGCGCGGCCGTCAGCAATAGCCGGCGCTGCTCGGCGGTATTCGCCAGCAGGCGCTTTCCGGCGACCGGAGTGAATGGCACCGCATTCAGCAGTTTCGGGTAATAGCGCAACCCGTGCCGCTGATAGGCGTCCGCCCAGGCCCAGTCGAACACGTATTCGCCGTAGGAATGCGATTTCAGGTAAAGCGGCATGGCGCCGGCAAGCGCCCCGTGTTCGCGCAAGATCAGGTAGCGTGGAGCCCATCCGGAGTCGCTGCCCGCGCAGCCGGTTTCGTGCAGGGCGTTCAGGAATTCGTGACGCAGAAACGGATCATCGCCGGCGAGCCGGTTCCAAGCGGGTGCCGGAATCTCAGCGATCGAGTCGCGAACTTCAACTACGGGCCCGACCGTCGTCATGCGGGGATGGCTTTCGCAAATGGGGCAAGCTTAGGCGCGCGCATTGTCCGTGTAAGCAAAGTGGCAGCACGCCTTGTGGTAACGCGGCTGGCGACGGGCCGACCGCGAATCCATTGGATGGAGCCAGATGATATATTAGCGTAATGAAAATCGCGATTGCCCAAATTAATTGCACCGTCGGCGACCTTGCGGGCAATTCCGCTCGCATACTCGAATTCGTCACCCGGGCGCGTGCGCAGTCTGCCGACCTTTTGGTCACGCCGGAACTTGCGTTGTGCGGCTATCCGCCGGAAGACCTGCTACTGCGCGACGATTTCTACCGTAATTGCGACGTAGCGCTGCAGCAACTGGCAGCGCAGGTGGGTGGCGGCATCGCCGTTATTGTGGGGCACCCGCGACAGGTGGATGGCAAGCGCTATAACGCCGCGTCGGTGATCGAAAATGGCCGCATCACCGCCACCTACAATAAACACACACTGCCCAATTACACCGTATTCGACGAAGAGCGCTATTTCAACACCGACGACAAGCCGTGCGTGTTTCAGGTCAAAGGGGTCAGTTTTGGCGTGAATATTTGCGAAGACACCTGGGGCAAGCAGGGGCCGTTGCTGGCGAATCCGGGCGCCGACGGCGCGGAACTCAACCTCGGCATCAACATTTGCGCCGATTCGTGGGAAGCCGAAGCGCCGCGCGCGGCGCGCGCTGCCGGCGCACAGGTTTTGCTCGTGCTTAATGCATCGCCGTACCACTTGCGCAAGCAGCATTCCCGCTACGACGTGATGCGGGAGCGCGTTGCCGAAAACGGCATGCCGCTGATCTACGTCAATATGGTCGGCGGCCAGGACGAACTGGTATTCGATGGCGCGTCGTTCGCGCTCAATCGCGCAGGCGCGGTTACCCATCAACTGCCATTATTCAAAGAGGCGCTCGCCATTGTCGTGCTCGAAAACGGCGATCCGCAGCCGGGGGAAGTTGCACCCGAGCGCTCGGTCGAAGCCGACGTTTACGATGCTTTGTGCCAGGGCGTGCATGATTACGTGACGAAGAACGGCTTTCCCGGTGTTTTACTCGGCCTTTCCGGCGGCATCGACTCGGCACTGACGCTGGCGATCGCGGTCGATGCGCTGGGCGCAGGCAGAGTGCGCGCCGTGATGATGCCGTCGCAATACACGGCGGGCATCAGCCGCGAAGACGCATGCGCAGAGGCCGAGACGCTGGGCGTGCGTTATACGGATATCGCAATCAAGCCGCTCTACGATGCGTTTATGACTGCACTGGCAGTTGAATTCAAGGGGCTCGCGGCCGATACCACGGAGGAAAATCTGCAATCGCGCATTCGCGGCACTTTGCTGATGGCAATGTCGAACAAGACCGGCGCGATCGTGCTGACCACTGGCAACAAGAGCGAAATGGGCACGGGCTACGCTACGCTCTACGGAGATATGGCCGGCGGCTTCGCGGTGCTGAAGGACATCAGCAAGATGTTGGTGTACCGGCTCGCCAATTATCGCAATAGCATTTCAGCCGTAATTCCTCGGCGCGTGATTACGCGCGCGCCTTCGGCCGAGTTGCGGCCCGACCAGACCGACCAGGACAGCCTGCCGCCGTACGAAGTGCTCGACGCGATCATGGAGGCGTATGTCGAGCATAACCTGGGTCCGCGTGAAATCGAGGCCAACGGTTACCGCCGCAAGGACATCGAGCGGGTGATTGGTCTGTTGCGGGTAAGCGAATACAAGCGGCGCCAGGCGCCGGTCGGAATCCGCATCACGCCGCGAGGCTTTGGCAAGGACTGGCGCTATCCGATCACCAACAAGTACCGTCATCAGTTCGAGTGAAGGCCGGCGTTTATCCGGTTGGAGCTAGGCTATACTATGCATGGAAACCGGTTGCGACATGCGGCCGGTCAAGACGATGCGGGGAAAAGCGATGAAGAAAATCGAAGCGATATTCAAGCCTTTCAAGCTGGATGAAGTGCGCGAAGCGCTGTCTGAAATCGGAGTGAGCGGCCTAACCGTGACCGAAGTCAAAGGTTTCGGCCGGCAAAAGGGGCATACCGAACTTTATCGTGGCGCCGAATACGTGGTGGATTTTTTGCCCAAGGTGAAAATTGAGATCGTGATTCCCGATAATCTGCTCGAACGGGCCGTCGATGCCATTGTCAAGGCCGCGCGCACCGGCAAAATCGGCGACGGCAAGATATTCGTCTCCGGCGTCAATCAGGTGATCCGAATTCGCACGGGCGAGACCGACGAAGCAGCCATTTAGCGGGGAGTGAGGAGTTACGAGTGAAGAGTGAGGAGTAAAATTTTCCCCTCTCACCTCACGCCTGACGCCTAACGCTTTTCAGCAGCACCATTACCGCGCCGCCGCCGCCATCGACCTGGCGGGCCTGGCAGAACGCCAGCACTTCGTCGCGCTGCATGAGCCAGTTGGCGACTTTGGTTTTCAGCACCGGTTCGCGGTTTTTCGAGCGTAATCCCTTGCCGTGGACGATGCGAACGCAGCGCGCGCCGCTGCGAATGCAGGCATTCAGGAATTCGACCAGCAGCGCACGTGCCTCAATCGACGTCAGCCCGTGCAGGTCGAGTTCATCCTGGATCACCCAGTGGCCGCGGCGCAACTTTTTCACCGTTTGCTGCGACAGGCCGTTGCGCAAATAAACCAGCTCTTCGCCGGTCTCGGTCCCGATGTCCCACGAGATGTGATCGCTCAGGCTGTCGGCGAGCGCGGCACGCTCGTCGCGCAACCGCTGCAGCGGAACCGGCTTGCGCTTGGGGGGTGCATATGTCACCCGACCGTGATCGGGCAGGCGGGTAACGTTCGCGAACAGTTGCTCGAACACGTCACCGTCGTCAGCGGCAGGGGGCGCATCCCGTTTTTTCATGTTGCCGATTCACCGTTCCGCAAACGCTCCAGCTCGCTCAGGCAGCGAGCGATTCGAGATATTTTTGCGCGTCAAGGGCCGCCATGCAGCCGGTGCCGGCGCTGGTCACAGCCTGGCGATAGACGTGGTCCTGCACGTCGCCCGCCGCAAATACGCCGGGTACGCTGGTCGCGGTGGCGCCTCCGGTCAAGCCGCTGCGAGTAATGATGTAGCTGTTTTTCATCTCGAGCTGGCCGGCGAAAATATCGGTGTTCGGGCGATGGCCGATGGCGATGAATACGCCCTGCAGTTGCTGGTCGGCGGTAGCGCCGGACTTGACGTTTTTCACGCGCATGCCGGTTACGCCAGATTTGTCTCCCAGCACCTCGTCCAGCACGTGGTCCCAAAGCAGCGAGGCTTTGCCGGAGGCGACTTTCTCTTTGAGTTTGTCGACCAGAATGGCCTCGGCACGGAATTTGTCCCGGCGGTGGACCACGGTGACATGGCGGGCAATGTTCGAAAGATACAACGCTTCCTCGACCGCGGTATTGCCGCCGCCTATGACGGCAACATCTTGATTTTTATAAAAAAAACCATCACACGTCGCGCAGCCCGATACGCCGCGGCCCATGAAGGCTTCTTCCGAGGGCAGACCCAGGTACATCGCGGACGCCCCCGTCGCAATGACCAATGCATCGCAGGTGTAAGTGCCGCTGTCCCCGTCTAGCGTCAGAGGCTTTGCTCCCAGCCTGGCGGTGTGGATATGGTCAAAAATGATCTCGGTGTTGAAGCGCTCGGCGTGTTTCTGGAAACGCTCCATCAACTCAGGTCCCTGCACGCCCATCGCGTCGGCGGGCCAATTATCCACATCGGTAGTGGTCATCAATTGGCCGCCCTGCGCGAGGCCCGTTATCAACACGGGTTTCAGGTTGGCACGGGCGGCGTAGACCGCGGCCGTATAGCCGGCGGGCCCCGAGCCGAGGATCAAAAGGGGGCAATGTTTAGTGATTTTGGCCATAGTTTCGGCAGAAATTGCCTCGATTTGCAAAAAAACAACATTCTGGCAGCTAACAGGCCCCTTTGTCGAGCTAGAAAATACATTCAATACCTTGGTTTAATTGCTTGGTATATAATAAAAAATTGGTGTTTTTGCGGTCGTAATTTTGGGCGGTTATTAAAAGAAAATCAGGAGAACTGATGGGGTTTGGTTTTTCGAGGGTGCTCGGAGCCGCTTTTTTCGGGCTCGCGCTTGCGCTCACGGCGTTTGCTCAGACGTTGCCGCCTGGCCCGCGCTTTGACCTGAGCGGTTATGCGGTCGAGGGTTCGCCGCTCCTCGATTCCGAGGATTTTTCGCGCATTATTTCTCCCTTTATCGGCCGCCAGAAGTCCGCGGCGGATGTGCAAAAAGCCCAGCAGAATTTGCAGCGGGCTTATCTCGATCTTGGCCATTGTTCGGTGCAGGTTACGGTGCCAAGGACCGATCCCGATTCCGGCGTCATAACTTTCCGCCTGGTGCAGACGCCGGCTCCGTTGAGCAGGGATTGCCTGCCGATGGTTGTGCTAGGCGAGACACGCGCCGCAGCGCCGGTTGCAGTACGGCCTGGAGAGGCATCCGCGCGACCGTTGGTTGCCGTCAACGGTATATTGCCCGAGACGATTGAACCTGTCGCCGGCAAACTCGAGATTGTGCGCGCACCGGTGAAACCGCTGCTGGACCAGCCGGCGGTAAAAATGCTGGCGCCTGAACCGGCAACTTCTGCACCACCTTTGCCCCGCGAGGAATCGACCGTGGGCCTGACGGTGAAACCGCTCGCGGAGGTTGCTTTGCCGCAGCCGGGACTGAAAGTCTCAACTGATAATTCTGCGCCTCGTCCTGCAGCGAAACTGCCGGTGGCGCCTGCATTCCCGGTAGCCTCGCCTGTCGTGGTCGCTGTTGCGCCACCGGTTGCGCCGGAGCCAGCAGCAGAAACGGCCCCAGCCGCAGCCGCAGCCGCTGCGCCAGGCCCGGCGGAGGCAGCATCGCCCGAGATGCAGCTTATTCTTAAACTCGCGTTTGAACTCACGCCGATACCGCCGCGGACGCCCACGCCGGAAATTCCGCAGTCGCTAGCTGCGATTGTGCCGGCTGAGCCACAACTCAGGCTCAAGTTCGCGAACGCGTCCACTCTGGTGTTGCTGCCGACCTTCGATACAGTTGCGTCGCCAGTTGCAGTTGCCGACGCTACGCAAGTCGCGATGGCGTCAAAAGTTGAAGCGGCACCTCTGCCCCTGCAGGTTGTCAGTGAGCCCGTGAAGTTGGTGATGCCGGAAATCGCACCAATTGCGCTGTTGCCAGTTGTTGTACCTATCGCGGCGTCGTCGTTACCCGCGCCGAAAGCGGAGGTAACACCGGTCACAGTTGCTCCCGCCCTGCCAATAGCGACGACAAAGCCGGAGCTCCCAGCAACGCAGCCCGCAGCGCTAATTGCCCAATCCGTAATAAAACCGGAACCGGTAGCGCCGGCAGGTCGAGCTGAGCAGCCCAAATCTGCGCCCGCCGCCGAGGCGCCCAAGACCGCAACTACCGGGCAAAAGCCGCCGTCGCGCTTTGATATCACCGGCTATGGAGTTGAAGGTTCACCGCTGCTCGACTCGGCCGATTTTTCCCGCATCGTATCGCCGTTCATCGGCAGGCAGAAGTCTGCGGCGGATGTCCAGAAAGCCCAGCAGACCTTGCAACAGGCTTATCTCGATCTCGGCCATTGTTCGGTGCAGGTGACGGTGCCAAGAGCAAGCCCCGATGCCGGCGTCATTACGTTCCGGCTGGTTCCAACGCCGGTGCCGTTGACCCCAAATTGCTTGCCGATGGTGGCGCTCGGCGCGACACCTGCGGCGCCGCCGGTTGGCGTAATGCCAGGCGAAGTTGCGACGCGGTCACCGGAGGTCGCACCGGTTGTCGTTGCCCCTAAACCTGCACCGGCGCCAACGCCGCCGGTTGTTGCGCTGGCGCCAAAACCGGAGCCCGCGTCACCAATTGCGGATGCACCGCCTAAAACTGCGATTGTGGCCGAAGTTCCCAAGCCGGCCGTCGCTGCGGAGAAGCCGGTGGTGCAGTCGGCGCCAACGCCTGCAGCAGCCAAGCCTGAGCCTGCGCCGGTGGAGAAAAAACCTGCCGCCAAGCCGCCGCCGATTGTCGTGCATGCGCCTGCCGGATCCTTGCAATCCACGGCGCCCGGCGTCACCACGGTAACGACGGCGCCCGACGGGACCGCCGCGGCTGCCGGGCCGCTCAAGTTCCTTATTGAACGATACGTGGTCCGGGGAAATACATTGCTCAAACCGGACGTAATCAGCCGCGTGCTGGTCCGTTATGCCGGGGCGCAAAAGGACTTCGGCGACGTGCAGCGCGCATTGGAAGCTTTGCAAGTTGCATATCAGGACGCCGGTTATGGCGCGGTGCAGGTGACGCTGCCCGAACAAGAGCTTGATAAAGGTGAAGTCGATTTGGATGTAATTGAAACCCGTCTGGGCAAGATCGACGTGCAGGGCAACGATTTTCACGACGAGCGAAACGTACGCAACAGCCTGCCCGGTTTCCGGGAGGGGGTGACTCCGAATTCGCTGGTGATTGCGCGCAGCCTGCGGATCGCGAACGAAAACGCGAGCAAACAAACACAGGTTGCGCTGCGGGCAGGTACCGAGGACGGCGAGGTTGACGCCACCATCAAGGTCGTCGACGACAGCCCGATCAAACGCAGCATCAGCCTGGACAACACCGGTGGTTACACTTCCGGGAAATTTCGTACCGGCTTTGGTTTCCAGCACGCGAACATGTTCAACCGCGACCACGTGCTGACATTGCAGTACGTTACCAGCCCCGAACATCCAAGCGCCGTTGCCGTGCTTGGTCTGGGCTATCGCGTGCCGCTATACAGGCTCGGGCACTCGATTGATTTGATCGCGGGTTATTCCGACGTTACGTCCGCCACGGTGGCGAATTTGTTCAACGTCAGCGGCGCCGGCACGGTGTTCGGGGCGCGGTACAACCATAATCTCGACCGCAGCGAAAGTTACGAACACAAAATCACTTACGGTATCGATTATCGCGCGTTCAAGAACAACGTAACGTTCGTCACCAGCACGCAACCAATCGTGCCGGACATCACGGTGCATCCGGTGAGCATCACCTATACCGGTATGAGGCGCACGGCTGACAGCCAATTAGATTTTTACGGAAGCTACTCACAAAACATTTTTCCCGGCGGCAACGATGGCTCGAATTCTGATTTTCAGGGGCCGTCGGCACAATTTCCCACGGGATCGCGTGCAGGAGCGAAAGCCGGCTACAACGTGATTCGCGCGGGGGCGAACTATACGCGGCTGATATGGGGCGAATGGCAGGCGCGCGGAGTGTTCGCCATTCAGCAGTCCGATCAGGCGCTGATCGCCGGCGAACAGTTTGGCGCGGGCGGCGCCGACAGCGTACGTGGTTTCGACGAGCGCGCTTTCTCGAACGACCGTGGTTACCGGGGCTCACTCGAACTTTATACCCCCGATATGGCAAGCGCATTCGGCTGGACGGGCGGCCGCATCAAATTTCTGGTCTTTTATGACACTGCGAATCTGACTCGCAACTTCCGCCAGTTGAGCGAGCAGGATGGCGTTTCGCTCGACAGTATGGGGTTCGGCTTGCGGTTGCAGACCAAGAATTTTTTGAGCCTGAAGGCAGACTACGCCACGGTCGTGCATGACGGCGGAATAGGCCGGCGCAGTTCGAATACCCTGCACGCGTCCATGATCATCGTCTTTTGACAAAGTCAGGCTATTGGCCGGCTAGTCCAGCAAATAAAACGGGCCGCGGTCTTATGTTTAAGTTATTGAACATAAACACAAAAAAGTAATAATCGAGATTTCGGAGCGGAATATGCAAAGCAATCCCTCGGGATGTGATTTTGTTCACTTGTTTAGTGGGTGGAAAGAGCCTAGTTTTGACATGATTTCCATGCTGGGTACGGCTTTGGCGATTGCTATGAACTAAGGGCCATTCTTGTTTGGAGACCGATCGCCGATGGTATGATATAACTTTTAAAAATCAATGTATTACGATGGCATGTAAGGGCAGGCAAGAATTTCGTACCCCGGGGACGTGAAGCGCAGCGGGCGTTTTTTGGCGGACGACCGATGTTTTTTGGGCAGCAGCGAACAAAAGTTTTTGCCAACTGGAGGGGTTAGGCGTTGAGTAGACCAAACCGCAGATGGCATAAGTCGTGGCAGCGCAAAGTGCTGACGGCTGCGGTCGCCTCGTGCTTTGCGGGCGAGGTCGCGTATGCCAACCCGACCGGGCCGACCGTGATGAATCCGCAGAACGGCGCGGTCTTCTACAACGGCAAACCTTACTTCAACCTCAACGGCACGTTGCTGGAGATCAAGACTCCTCCGGGCGCAATCATAAACTGGCAGGGTTTCTCGATCAGCGCCAGTGAAATCACCCGCTTCATCCAGCAGTCCGCATCCAGCGCAGTATTGAACCGCGTCACCGGCGGCGACGCCTCCGTCATCCTGGGGGCGCTGCAATCGAATGGCCGCGTCGTCCTGATCAATCCGAACGGTGTCACGATCGGCGCGGGCGCGTCGGTCGACACCGCGGGACTCGTAGTTTCGTCGCTCAGATTGTCGGACGCCGATTTCGCCGCAGGGCGCATGCGTTTCGGCGAGGTTCCGGGGGCGGGCAACGTCGTCAACCAGGGCAGCATCACGACCCCCGTCGGCGGTTTCGTTTACATCGTTGCGCCGAATATTCAGAACAGCGGAATCATCCGCAGTGAAGGCGGCGAAGTAATTCTCGCCGCGGGCAAGTCGGTGGAGCTGGTCAATCCGATTTCGCCGGACGTGCGCGTTCAGGTCACTGCCCCCGACAACCAGGCGGTCAACCTCGGGCAGATCATCGCGCAAAGCGGCAAGATCGGCATTTACGGCAGCCTCGTTCGCCAGGGCGGAGTGGTCAGCGCCAACACCGCCGTGATGGGACCGAACGGCAAGATCGTATTCAAGGCAACGAAGGAAGTTCGCGTCGAGGCCGGCAGCACCACTACGGCGAGCGGGCCGACCGGAGGCTCGATCACGATTCAATCCGATGCCGGCAAGGCGGTGGTCGCCGGCACGGTCGAAGCCATCGGCACGCAAGGCAAGGGCGGCACGATAACGATAACCGCACCGCAGAGCGTGTCGATCGAACCGACCGCGCGCATCAGCGCCAACGGCACTGAAGGCGGCAGCGTCACGCTCGCCTCGACTGCGGGCTCAGTGACTGTCGCAGCGCCGGTTACCGCCGATGCGACTGCGAAACGCGCAGGCCAGGTCGCGGTGAATGCTGCGACGACTGCAGTGCTTGCTGCAAGCGGGCGACTTAGCGCGAGTGGCGGGCAGGGCGGCGGCACGGTTTCGGTGAAAGGCGGCAGTGGAGTCACGCTCGAAGCCGGCAGCGTAGTGCAGGCTAGCGGCGCGACCGGCGGAACCGTTTCTGTGGAGGCCGACCAGGGCACCGTCGAAGCGCAAGGCGCGATCGAAGTCACGGGCATTGAAGAGGCCGGCGGCAAAATTCAAATCGCCGCGCGCTCCGACATTACGCTCGACATCGGCAGCCGGCTCCTCGCGGGCGGCCGCTCAGGCGGTGAAATGCGCGTCGAGTCGACCGAAGGAACGCTGCTCGCTTCCGGATTGATCGACGGCCAGGGCAAGGACGGCCCCGGCGGACTTATCTGGCTGCTCGCGCCCCGCGTCGGCTTGATTCGTGAATCGGTGGTGAACGTCTCCGGTCGCACTCGCGGCGGTACGGTGCTCGTCGGTGGAGATTTTCAGGGCAAGAACCCTGACGTTCAGAACGCGAAGATGACTTTTGTCGGTCCGGGCGTGCGTATCAGCGCGGATGCTCTCGAGACAGGCGATGGCGGCACGGTGATCGTGTGGGCCGATAACTGGACCAAATTCTATGGATCCATCACTGCTCGCGGAGGTGCGCAATCGGGCGACGGCGGATTTACCGAAGTTTCTGGCAAGCAGTTCCTCGACTTCCGCGGCCGCGTCGACCTGCGCGCGCCACACGGGCGTACGGGCAATCTGCTGCTAGATCCGGAAGACATCGATATCGTCAATGGAACGGATCAAAACGGGACGATCGCCGATGTAACGCTAACAGCGGGATCTCCCTTTACGTTCGCGAGTAACAATGGAACTGGCGTTGCCACAATTAATGACGGGACCATCAATGCGCAGCTCAGCACTGCAAATGTTCTAGTTGTGACCGGTGGCACGGGAGGGAATGGCGACATTACTTTCAGAACAACGACGACCCCGATTTCCCTTACGCCAGCCAACGGAACGCCCGCGAATAATCTGACGTTCGATGCTTTCCGAAACATTTCGTTTGTTGGCGGCAACAGCACGAGCGTCAGTTTGAATGCCGGGCAGCTGACCCTCCGCGCCCAGACCGGCAATATCTCCCAGGCCACCTCCAGCGATACGCTCGCGTTGACCAATACGCCGCTGCTTCTGATCGCAAGCACAGGTATCGGCTCTTCGGCGGCCAATCTTCTCACTACCGGTCTGGGTAATGTTGCTGCTACCACGGGCACCGGCGGCATATTTATTCAAAACAACGTTAATGGAACCGTCAACGTAACGACTTTGTCGGGTGGTGACCTTGCAAATGTAACAACAACGTCAGCGGTGGGGTTGACTACAACCGGAAACACTAGTGGCACGGGCGGTTCGATTTCGCTGGTCAATAACGCAGATGCAATCACGGTCTCGTCCCCGATCAGCACAGCTAACGTCACCACGAGCGGTGCGGGCAGCGATGCCGTAACCGGAAATATCACAGTCACCGCTAACGGGAGCATCAGCGGTTCGAGCGCGATAACGACCGGCGATGCGAGCGCTGATGATGCCGGCGCTACGGGCACGCCCACGAGCGCCACCTCGGGCAAGATCAACCTCACCGCGACCAACGCGAACCTGATGGCGGGTCTGCTTACTACCGGCAACGCGTCAGTGGCAAACGCAAACGCTGGGGATGTGGCCAATGTGCGCGACATCACGCTCAGTGGCGCGAGTATTGGTAACGGCACGATCTCGCCGCAGACGGTAAAAGAGGGCGCCGCGACAGCTACTGGCGGCGACACCGCTCCCGGGCACCTCAATCTCATCACTACCGGTTCAGGCTCGGCCGGAGACATTTTCGTTAGCTCGGCTGCGCGGTTCCGGGTCAAGGACATTACGACCGACGCAAATAGTTCACAAACCATAGACGTTCGCGAAACTGGTAACAAGACTCTCTCGTTTGGTGGCAGCGGAGGCGCCACCTATCTCGGGTTGGCAGGGAACGGCACGGCGACCAACCCGGGCGACACGCTCAATGTTGTGACGACGACTGTGGGCGGTAATGTCACCTTTGGAACGGGCCTGACGGCGGGCAGCATAAGTGTGAATGCCGCCGATTCGGTTGTGGTCATTGCGAACCTGGCGACGAGTGCGGTAAATACCAGCGCCACGCCGGGCACGAACGCCACGACCGGGAACATCACAATCACCGCGAACGGGAGCATCAGCGGTACCGGCACGCTAACGACAGGCAACGCTACTGCCGCGGGCAATGGTACGGCGACTTCAGGACCGATATCCCTGACCGCGACCGGCGCCAACAACCAGTTGGGCACATTGACTACGGGCAACGCGACAGTGCTGTCCCCAGGCGGCAACGCCTCTTCCGCTGTGGGTAACATTTTCCTATCGGGCGCGAGTATTGGCACAAGCGTTGGCGCGCCGCAGGCCGTTGCGTTTGGAACGGCGACCGGCGGCACTTCCATTCCTGGGGCGCTTCAGCTCACCAGCACGGGTTCAGGCACAGGCGGCGATATCTCCGTGAGTTCCGCGCCGTCGTTGACCTTGGGCAATGTGAGCGCGAACGGCACGGGGGCGTCAATTAATGTGGCGGTGACGGGGGCGAATAGCACGCTTACGCTGAGCGCGCCGGTGTCGACGGCGGCGAGCAACGTGAGCAATGTCAGTGTGACGGGGTCGATCAACCTGACGACGGGCACGGGGGCAGCGGACATCATCGTCGGTAACAACGTGACGGTGAGCACGGGGGCGGCCACGGTGGCCATAGGCGGGGCCAACGCCACGGCGAGTTCGGGCAATATCACGTTAAGCGCCGGGGGCACAGGCAAGATCTACGGCAACGGCACGCTGGCCACCGGCAATGCGACGGTGACCATTGCCTTGACTGGCGATACGGCGCAGGTGGGCAATATTACGCTTAGCGCCGATCGGCTGGCGCAGGCTGCCTCGGGCAACGGCGCCTTTACGGTGACGCAGGGCACGGCGAGCGCGGGCAACGGCGCGACCGCAGTGGCAGGTCAGTTGATCGTTACTACCGACGGCAGCGGCAGCGCCGGGGACATTCGTATTACGTCGAATGCGTCGCTTAATTTGGGGGCGATCACGAGCGCAGGCGGCGCGATCGATCTTGCCACGACGGGCTTGGGCAGTACGTTGACGGTGAATGGCGCGGTAGGCTCGAGTGGCGGGGCCATCACGCTGAGTGCCGATGACATGGTGGTTGCCAATGCTGTCAATGCTGGTGCGGGAATCGTGACGCTCCAACAGTCAAATTCGCCACGCGGCATCGACCTCGGAAGTAATCCTGGCACGGCGCTGGGGTTCACCAATACGGAGTTGAATTTCGTCACCACCTCCACGGCCCTGCGAATTGGCGACGCGGCGAACACGGGCAACATCACGATCAGCGCCCCGATCAGCGCGCCGGGGACGTGGAGCACGCTGCACTTGCGCACCGCGGGCGCGATCCTGGGCAACAGCACGGGGCCGGACCTGACGGTGACGAACCTGGCGTTAACCGCGGGCACGGGGATTTCCAACAGCAACCTGGCGCTGCCGTTAACGACGGCGGTGAGCAATCTCGCGTTCAGCAACGCCACGGGCAACGTGAGCAGCAACGTTCGCATCTCGAACAGCGGTGCACTGACGATAGCCAATGTGGACACGCTCACGAATGGTTCGTCGGGATTCAAGTCGATCGAGCTGACGGTGACGGGCGCGGGCAATACGCTCACGGTGAATCGGCCGCTGTTCACGATGGACCGGACCGGCAATGGCAGCGGCTCGATCAGTCTCGCTACTAACGGCACGGGTGCTGCCGACATCATAGTGAACAGCCCGGTTCGCACGGGCAACGTGACGGGGAGCAACGGCACCACCGGTTCAATCACGTTCGCGACGGTTGGCGGTAACGTCGCCATCAACAATAACGTGTCCACAGGGAATGCGGCGCCGGATGCGAACCTGAGCGCGCAATCCGGCGACATCAGCGTGGGCACAAGTCCGGGAGCGAGGATCGGCGGTTCGCTTTTTGTGAATACCGGAACGAAGCTGATTACTGGTACGGCGACGGCAACAAATGCAAACGTCACTTCCGGCTCGGTACAGGTGTTCGCTACGAATGACATCACGGGCGGCGGGTCGATCGAGACGGGTACGACGTTTTCGAACGTCACGGTGCCGACGACTGCGACTGTAGGCTCGATCGTTTTGAACGGTCGTGAGATCAGCGCGGATCTCGCAGATGCGCCGTTTACGGTGATGACGGGTGCGTCGGCGATAAATGTGAACGCGACTATGCCGGCTTTCTGGCCCGGGATATTGCTGCTGACAAGCACGGGAACGACGGCAAATACGGGCGACATTATTGTGTCGGGCCCTTACCTCAACGTTGGGTCGGTGACGTTCGATCCAACCGCGCCGCAGCGGTTGACGCTCAGAACCACGGGCGGCACTCCGCTGACGTTGAATGGTGCGATCACTAACGGCGACAAGGTGAGTGCGACGGTCGTCGCTAATGGAGGTATCGGCGCCGCGGTGATATTCAATTCAAGCGTGACGGCTAAATCCTGGGCGATTGATTCGACGGGCAATGTGACGGTGGCCAATGGCGTGACAATCGCCACGGCCAATAACGCGGCGGGCGACTCAGGCAACATCACTGTGGGCACCAATTCCTCAACAAGGATAGGCGGTGCTCTCACGCTAGAGGGAACCGGAAAACTGTTGACGGGCACAGCGGCGGCCACCGACGGGAACGCGACGTCGGGCTCGACAGGAGTGTTTGCCAACGGCGCCATAACTGGCAACGGCTCGATTGAAACTGGCGTTGCGACGGTGACAAATACCGCGGCGACTATATCGACCGCGGCCACTGGTTCGATCACATTGCTTGGTAGTGGAATTAAGGCGGACTTTGTTACAGGCGCGACGCCATTTACGGTGAAGATTGCCACGCCGATCGATGGCGCAGGCAATGGAACAGCGCCTATGCTCACATCGGGCATGCTGGCATTGACGAGCACGGCCCCAATAAGCGTAGGCAACATACGCATCACTTCGCCGGCGGCATTGACGCTGGGCAACGTGAGCGCCAACGGCAATGGGGCGTTGATTGATATCGCGGTAACAGGGGCGAACAACACGCTTACGGTGAGCGGTCCAGTGACGACCGCGGCGATCACGAGCGGTAGCGTGTCGGGCCCAATCACACTCACCACCAATGGCACAGGCGCTGCCGACATCATCGTGAACAACACGGTGAGGACGGGCGACACGACGTTTACGGGCACCGGTTTGGTGCTGTCGGGCCCCCTCCATGTAACGGCGGGTGGCGCTGGCAAAATTTACGGCACTGGTTCGCTCGGGACCGGCAACGCGACGCAGACGGGCAATGGCAATGCTTTTGTGGGCAATATCGTGCTCACAGCGGATCGGGTGGCGGGGGCGGCCACAGGTACCACTGCATTTGTAGTAGCGCAGGGCACGGCGAGCACAGCCAACGGCACAGCGACACCGAGCCAGTTGATTGTTACTACCAATGGCACTGGCAGCGGCGGCGATATCCGCATTACCTCGGCGTCGTCGCTGAACCTGGGGAGCCTGACCGCGAACGGCACCGGCGCGTCGATCGATATCGCGGTGACTGGCGCGAACAACACGCTTACGGTGAGTGGCCCGGTGACGACCGCGACGGACATTTCGAACAATGTTAGTTTGGCGACGACGGGGTCAATCAATCTCACTACGAATGGCACGGGGGCTGCCGATGTCATCGTGAACAATTCGGTGATAACGGGCAACGTGACGACGGCGGCCGGTTTTGTCACCGTCGCAGCGAATTCTGGAAATATCACGCTGAGCGCCGGAGGCGCGGGCAGGATCTACGGCAATGGCACGCTTATCACCGGCAACGTGGTAGCGGGCAATGGCGCCATTAGCGATACGGCGCAAGTGGGCAGCATCACGCTCACCGCCGATCGGGTGGCGCAGGCGGCCACCGGTAACGGCGCATTCACGGTCACGCAAGGCGTGGCGAACGCGGGTAACGGCACGGCCGCTCCGGGTCAGCTGATTATCACCACTGATGCGACGGGCGCCACCGGCGGGGACGTTCTGATCACGTCGAATTTGGCGCTGAATCTGGGCGCGATTAACTCCAATGCGGGAGCCGCCACGACCGGTGGCGCGATCGATATCACCAGCATGGCAGCGGCGCCCACGGGACCGGTATTGACGGTGGCGGGCAATATTAATTCCGGGAACGGGACGATCACGCTTACCGCGGACGACATGGCGGTCAACAGCGCGATCAATGCGAACGCGGGCAACGTCACTCTGCAGCCGTTCACCGCGGCGAGCAACATCAGCATCAATAGCTCATCGACACTTGGCGCACTAAACGTCACTCCCGGTGAGATTCAGAACGTCACTACGACGGGAACATTGCAAATCGGTCGCGGCGATGGCAATGGCACGCTGACGATCAGCACGGACGTCGGTCTTCCAAACGTGAATGCAGGCACGTTGCGACTACTCAATCGGGACATTGCCATCAATGCCAATGTAACTTCCAACGGCAATCTGGCGCTTGGCGCGACAAACAATGTGACCGTGCAGGATGCAACGTTCAATTCTGGCGGCACGATGGATATTTCCGCCGGCAACAATTTCGCTGTGGCTGCAGTCAATGCGATCACCAGCGTGGTATCGACCGGCGCACAGACGATCTCAGCGAAAGGTATTACGCTTACCGGTGGCGGCGGCACAAGCACCTTTCTTGGTGCGTTTATCGTCCAGTCCGGGGCATTCACGCAAAGCATCACCGCCGGCTCGAGCGGCATCCTGATTAGCGGAGGCGCCGGAACCGGCGGCACCAACTGGGCGGAAATCGGTCAGTCCAACGCTCTGGGCAACCAGGCCATTGTGGTCAACGGCGGCAACCTTACAGTGCTGGGAGGCACAGGCGCGTTGGGCAATAACGCCCACTTAACCAGCTCAGGCGTTTCGCAAAGCATCACCGTCAACAACGGATCCTTCGTGTCGGTGGTGGCCCAGGCGAGCCCTGCCAAGATTACTTCCAGCGGCAATCAAACGATAGTCATACAAGGCAATTCTTCCGCCAATGCGTTGATTGTCGGCAATACCGCTATTTCTGCGAGCAATTCCAACATCTCCGGCTTCAACCAATCCGTCACTGTGGGAACATCCGGGCAGAACGGTTCGATTACGATTTCGGGTGGAAACGCTGGCTTCAGTGAGCTTTCAAATATTCGTAATCAAGGCGGCGCCCAGACTGTCGTTACGAGCGGCGACATCGTGATGACCGGTGGCACGTCGCCGAATGGTACTCATGCCAGAATTTTCAATGCCGGCAACGGTGATCAAACCGTAACTGCAAGAAATATCACGCTGACCGGCGGGGTCAACGGTTCCAATAATTCGGCGGACATCACAGGTAATGTCACGTTCAACCAAAACATCACGGTAAATGGAAATCTCAACCTCACCGGCGGTGCGAACGGTACCAGCAATTCGGTAAGCATCTTCACTCCTGGCGCCCAAACCATTACCGTGAACGGCGGTAATCTCTCGCTGCTTGGCGGCACGGGTAGCATGACCAATAGCGCCAGCATTTCCAACTCGGGCACTTCGTCGCAAAGCATTACCGTCAACAACGGATCCTCGGTGTCGGTGGTTGCGCAGACGGGTTATGCCATCATTACTTCCAGCGGCAATCAGACGATAGTCATCCAGGGCAATTCGTCCGCTAACGCGTTGGTTGTCGGCAATGCCACGATTTCTGCGAACGACTCCACCATCTCTGGCTACAACCAGTCTGTCACGGTAGGGACATCCGGGCAGAACGGCTCAATAACGATATGGGGCGGCAGTGGTAATAGCGTTAGCGGACTTTCCAATCTTTCCAATATTCGTAATGAGGGAGGCACCCAGACCGTCATTACGACCGGCGATATTTTAATGACCGGCGGCACTGCGCCGGATGGTGTTCATGCCAGAATTTTCAATAACGGCAACGGTCTTCAAACTGTCACTGCAAGAAATATCACGCTGACTGGCGGGGCCAACGGCTCCAATAACACGGCCGACATCATGGGTTCGGGCGCGTTCAACCAAAGCATCACAGTGAATGGAAATCTCAGCCTCGCAGGCGGTCCGGGGGGCGACAACAATTCAGTAAGTATCGCCACCACCACGTCTGGCACTCAAACAATTACTGTGAACGGCAGCGGCAACATCACGCTCAACGGCGGCGCGGGTTCTAACAATGATTTTGCATTGATCGACACCAACGGCGTGGCGCAAACCATCACGTTTAACGCTGGCGGCTACCTCAATCTCACCGGCGGAACGGTCGGCAAAAACAATTACGCGCGGATCCGGGCCAACAATCCAACCCTCAATGCGCAGACGCAGACGATCACCGGCGCCACGGGCATCACGCTCATAGGTGGCGCAAGCGGTGGTGGGGTTGAGGCAGTCACCAATAATGGCACAGGTAATTTCGCTGAAATCCGGATCAGCAACGGCAGCCAGAGCATTTCGGTGGGCTCGGGTGGAATTTTATTGAGGGGCGGCGGAGGTAATCTTACCGACAACTATGCATTTATTGTGCAGGGGAACGGTACCAGCCCCGGCTCCCCCGGCACCAGTCAGAACATCACGGTCACCAATGGCGGCTCGATTACGCTGGAGGGCGGATCGAGCGCGCAATCCGATGTCATCGGCGGGACATTTAACTCGAATGGTACAAGTTTCCGTGGCAGTTTTGCCCAGATTCAAAGCAATGGTGATTCGCAGCTGATCAGCTTTACCGCTAACGGCAGCACGCTTAGTCTGACCGGCGGCACGGTGGGCAGCAACAATGTGGCGGAAATTTTTTCGCGCTTCGGCACCCAGACTATAACCGGCGCGCCCAGCATGACGCTCACGGGTGGCGCGAGCGGCGGAACCCAGCACGTATTTGGGAACTTGTCTTTTAATGAAGGCAACTTTGCTCTTCTCGCTACCAACGCCGGCAACCAGACCATCACCGCTGGCACGATCAATCTTTACGGCGGCTCGAACGGCACCAACAACACAGCCCAGATCAATATGGGCGGGAATGGCACGCAAACCGTCAACGCGACCGATATCACCCTGATCGGCGGGGGCGGGAACAGCACCAATAGTGGGTCCCAGATTCGCGCGTGCGGTACGGGCGGACAACTTATCACCGCCACCGGTAATTTGTCGCTGACAGGCAGTTTGACTGCAAGCGATTCAGGTTCCGGCTCGAGCGTCAGCTCGAACAGCTCTGCAGTTACGACCCTCAATATCGGCGGTACCACCACACTCAATGGCGGCGCAGGTAACTTTTCCGGAGCAACCATCGGCAGTACTGGTCCAGGCAATAACGTCACGATTGTTTTGAACGGCACCGGCGATATCACGCTCAATGGCAGCGCCAGCGGTTCGGGTTCTGCTATCGGCATTGGCGGCAACGCGACGGCACCGCGCAACTCGGCCGTGACGATCAACGCGCAGGGCAACGTTACGCTCAATGCTAATAGCGTAAGCAATGGGCGCATCGGCTCGCCGAGCAGTTTCGTCGGCGCCGGCAATATCACAGTCAGGGCGGGATTGGGTGGCGCAGGAAATATCGCGCTGAATGTCGACGGTAACGGTACGAACGGAGGCGTGATTCGCACTACCGGTAATGTAACATTGCAGGCTACGAATGGGACGATTATCGAGGCGGGGACTGCGGCCAAGATCGTTGGCAATGGCGCCATCCCCGGCAGTCCTTCGCTGACCGTTTCCTCCAAAAACGGCACCTCGCTTGCGGGCGACAACCAGGTTTCGACGGTCGCGATTACCAACAGCGGGACCGGCGCCATCAGCTTCACGAACACGAAGTCTTTGGACATTGTGGCAAGCGGCATCACCAACAATGCGCCCGGCGGCGCGATAACGGTGGCGGTGACAGGGGCGAACAACACGCTCACGGTGAGCGCGCCGGTGACGAGCAACGGCACTAGCGCATCGGGTGCGATCTTTCTCACCACCAACGGCACCGGGACCGCCGACGTCATCGTGAACAACCCGGTGAGAACGGGCGACGTGACGGTGACCAATGGCACGGCGAGCTCAGGCGACATCACGGTAACTGCGATCAACGCGGGCAAGATTTACGGCATCGGCATTCTTCGTACCGGCAACGCGACGGTGACGGGCACCGGCGGCGCCACAGTAGGCAATATCACGCTCACCGCCGATCAGGTCGCGGGAGCTGCTAACGGCACCGGCGCGTTAAACGTAGCGCAAGGCACAGCGATCACAGCCAACGGCACGCTCACATCGAGCCAATTGATCGTTACCACCGACGGTATCGGCAGCGGTGGGGACATTCGCATTGTCTCGGTGCCGTCGCTGAACCTGGGTAATGTTAGTGCCACGGGCACCGGGGCGTCGATTGACATCACGGTGACGGGAGCTAACAGCACGCTCACGGTGAGCGATCAGGTGAGGACGGCAGCGGGCTTCGCGAGTAACGGCAGTGTGGCGACTGGGTCAATCAATCTCACGACTACCACCGGGACAGCGGACATCATCGTCGGCAACAACGCGACGGTGAGCACGGGTGCGGCGACAGCGAATACAACCGGGGCTACCGTCACGGCTAGCTCGGGCAATATCACGCTTGAAACCGCCGGGGGCACGGGCAGGATCTACGGCAACGGCACGCTGGTTACTGGCAACGCGACGGTTACGGGCGGGGAGAGCGGCAATACGGCGCAGGTGGGTAACATCACGCTTAGCGCGCAGCGCGTAGCGCAGTCGGACACAGGTAATGGTGCCTTCACGGTGACGCAGGGCACGGCGAGCGCAGGCAACGGCACGGCCACACCGAGTGAGTTGCTCATTTTCACCTATGGCAATGGCAGTGCCGGAGACATCCGCATTACTTCGAATTCGGCGCTCAATCTGGGGACGATCAACTCGAATACGGGTAATGCCGCAGTGGCAGGCGCAATCGATATCACGAGCACTGCCTCTGCGTCGGCGGGGCCGGTGTTAACGGTGGCGGGCATTATGTATTCCGGGAACGGGTCGATCACGCTCACTGCGGACGACATGGCGGTCAATAACGCGGTCAATGGTGGCGCCGGTAACGTCACGCTGCAGCCGTTCACGCCGGCGGGCAACATCACCATTGAGAGTTCGCCGACACTTCTTGGCGTGCTGAGCCTGACGCCGACCGAGATTTCGAAGGTTACCGCGGGCACGCTGCAAATCGGTCGCACCAACGGCACAGGGGACATCAACGTTAATGCGACGATCGCCAACACCGACGTCAACGCCGGCACGCTGCGCCTGCTCGCTGGCAATAATATAAATACGACTCCAGGTTTTGATCTCGGCTCGTCAGGCACGCCTCTGAATCACCACATCGAGCTTATGGCGAACAACGACGTGGGCCCCCCCAACGTTTACGTTGCCGACAACAAGAACCTCACCATCGTTGCCAACTACGACAATAGCGGCGGGGGCAACGTCAATTTCGGCGGTCACACGGTTCAGGTCGGTACGACGGGCGCCAACACCGGCTCGATGAGCGTCACCGGCCAGGACATCACCATGATTGTCAGCGGCAATGGGAGCGGAACGCTTGCCGTCACGGGTTCGGGGGCACAAACCTTTACTGCAACGGGAAATGAAATCCGGTTCGAAAACCTGACGGGCGGCAGCGTCAGCGTGACCACGGAATCCGGCCTGCAAACCTTCGATACCAGTTCTGCGACCGGCAACGGGAACATGTTCATCCTTGGGGCGCCATCTGCGACGGGAGGGGTCGCCAGCGTGATGAACACCGCCACCGGCGGCACGCAGAACGTGAATCTCAAGGGCGGACTCAGCATCCAGTCCCAAGCTGGTGGGAATTCAGGCGCGTTTGCAGAACTCAGTGCGAAGTCGGGCCAGACCATCAGCGCCAAGTATGTCGAGGTGATTGCGAACGGGTCAGCGAACGCGAGGATCAATAACTCCTTGTCGGGAACGCAAAGCATTACTACGAGCGGCCAAAACGCTTTCGCGGAAGGCGTTGTAGTCAAAAACACCGGGTCCGCTAACGTCAGCGCGTCGATTACCAATACCGGGGTTGGTAATCAGAACATTACCATCGCCGATGCGGGGCATTTCCGAGTAATGGGTATCGCTGGCCAGGCGGATATTACGGCCAACGGCGCGCAGACGATATCCGTTACCGGCAATTCGAGCTTGAACAGCATAGAAGTTGGCCAGGCGGGCGGCGCCGGGTTGTCGCGTATTCTCGGCGCAAGTCAATCTGTCACTGCAGGGACATCAGGCCAGAACGGTTCGATAACTGTTCTGGGCGGCAATGGTACTGGTGCGTCGTCATCTATTTCCGCCACCGCCGGAACTCAAACAGTTTCGACGACAGGCACGTTGACGGTCACTGGCGGAGTGTCCGCCGGCGCGGATATAACGTCCAACGGAACAGGATTACAGCACGTCACGGCGAACAAGATCGACATCAAGGGCGGCGATATCGGCGGCAATGTCGGCATAAGCGGCGGCGCCGGCATCTTTGTGAACGCCGGGAATATGACACTGGATGTTGGCGCCGGCGGCCTTGTCATGCAGGGTGGCGACGGCAACGTCACTAGCGGCAATAACTCCGCACAAATCGGGGGCAGCGGTGCCACGGGCCGTACCTTGACTCTAAATGTCACCGGCAATACCACGCTCACCGGCGGCACCACCATTCAATCGGCTGCTTTCATCGGGCTTTCCGGGACAGGCAATCTTCAGTCCATCACTGTCAACTTAAATGGTACTGGTGATGTAACGCTGACCGGTGGCAGTGCTACGAGTACGGGCGCTAGAATCGGCACTGGCGGTACCCAGACCAACGCGACCTCGCCACTGACGGTCAGCGGCAACAACATTACTTTGAATGCGGGGTCGGTGTCGGAAGCGCGCATCGGCCACAGTTCCGCCGCTCCCGGGCCCGGCAACATCAGTGTTACGGCCACGGGCAATATCACCCTGAATGGTAACGGTACGGTTGCTGCCGCGATCCGTACGACGGGCAACGTGGCGCTAGGCGCGTTAAACGATTTGACCCTGCGGGATTCAACGGTCACTGCCGGCGGCACTTTGGACGGTAACGTTACCAACAATCTCAATGTGACCGCAGTTTCCGCGAATACCAGCCTGCAATCGAATGGTGCTCAGACGATCTGGGTGGGTGGCACGTTAGCGCTTACAGGCGGGGTGTCCAAAAGCGCGAATATAACGTCCAACGGAACAGGATTGCAGCATATCACGGCGAACAAGATCGACATCAAGGGCGGCGATATCGGCGGCAATGTCGGCATAAGCGGCGGCGCCGGCATCTTTGTGAACGCCGGGAATATGACGCTAGACATTGGCGCTGGCGGCCTGGTCATGCAGGGTGGCGACGGCAACGTCACTAGTGGTAACAACTTCGCGGAAATCGGTGGCGCCGCGGGCAGAACCTTGACTCTCAATGTCTTGGGCAATACCTCACTCACCGGCGGTTCCACTACGGGATCCAGTGCCGCGATCGGCCTTTTTGGAAGCGGCGCCAACAACTCGATCACAGTCAACTTAAATGGCACTGGTGACGTGACGCTGACCGGTAGCAGTGCCAATGGTGTCGGCACTTTCATCGGCGTAGGCTCGGGTCAGAGCAACCCCACGACAACGCTGACGATCAAAGGCGCAGACATTAAGCTTATTTCGCCGGCCACGGGTTCCGTCGCGCGTTTTGGGCACTTTAGTACCGCTGACGGACCCGGAGACATCAGCGTAACGGCTACCGGCAACATCGCCCTGATGAGTACGGGTGGAGCCACTGCGATCCGTACTATGGGTAATGTCACACTGCAAGCGAGCGGCTCAGGTAAAACGATAAGCGAACAGTCTGCGGCGGTGATTTCCGCGAATAGATTGACCACTACGTCTGATGCGGGCACGTCGCTCACGAGCGATAACTCGGTTGCCAGCGTCGCGATGACCAATAACACTTCTGGCGCTATCACCTTCACGAACACGACGTCGTTGGACATCGTGGCAGGCGGCATCACCAACAACGCGCCCGGTGGCGCGATCACCGTGGCGGTAACGGGAGCGAACAACACGCTCACGGTGAGTGCGCCGTTGTTGACCGGGAACGTCTCGGCGAGCAATGGCAGCATCACATCAGGCCCGATCACACTCACCACCAACGGCAACGGGACTGCCGACGTCATCGTGAATAACACGGTTAGGACGGGCGACGCGACGGTGACGGTCAACGGCACGGCGAGCTCAGGTGTCGTCACGGTAACGACGATAAGTGAAGGCAAGATTTACGGCAATGCCAGTGGTTCTCTCGGGACCGGCAACGCGACGGCGACTGTCAACGGCAGCGCCGCGGTCGGAAACATCGTGCTCACCGCCGATCGGGTGGCGGGGGCGGCCACAGGCAGCACCGCGTTGGCTGTAGCACAGGGCACCGCGAGCACAGCCAACGGCACAGCCACACCAAGCCAGTTGATCGTCACCACCGACAGCACAGGTACCGGCGGCGACATCCGCATCACCTCGACGCCCGCATTGAACCTGGGCAACCTGAACGCCACCGGCGTCGGGGCGTCGATAGACGTGACGGTAACGGGAGCGAACAGCACTCTCACGGTAAGCGGTCCGGTGGCGACGGCAGCGGGCAGCACAAGCAACGTCAGCGTCGCGACAGGCTCGATCAATCTCACTACCAACGGCACAGGGGCAGCCGACATCATCGTGAGTAACACGGTGAGCACGGGTGCGGCGACAGCGAACACTACTGGTGTGGCCGTTGCGGCGAGTTCGGGCAATGTAACGCTCAACGCCGGAGGAACCGGGAATATCACCGGCACCGGTACGCTCGCCAGCGGTTTGGCTACGCTTAGCGGGAACGCGACCGCTGCGAGCAGCGCGACCAGCGGCAATGTATCTCTGACGGCAGGTGGTGGCATCGGGCTGACCACGGCGAATGCGGTGAGCACTGGCGTGGCCACCGGCATCGGGGCTAACTCGAGCGCGACCTCCGGCAACATCTCGCTGTCGAGCGCGAACGAGATCAATAATGGCACCACCTCGACTGCGCTCTCGGTGGCGATCGGCACGGCGAGTGCGGGCGCGACCAACACCCAGGGCACACTCAATGCGTTCACTACTGGTGCAAACGGCAATGCTTTCCTGAGTAGCGGATCGCCGTTGACGCTTGGTGCATCCACCGTTTCGGGCAATTACAGTGTGACCTCGAATGCCAGTATCACCACCGCCGGCACGCTGGCGCTTAACGGTGTCGCTAACACGATCACGACGACAGGCACATCGAACGACGTTGTCATTTCGAACGGCATTACTCACAGCAATGCATCGGCGAGCACCCTTACGTTGGCGGCGAAGCGCAGCGTGGCTTTTGCGACTGGTGGCAGCGTAACTGCAAGCACGGGCACGCTTGGTGTGACGCTCAATTCCGACACTGACGCCACCGGTGGCGGCGCAATTTCGATGGCTTCGGGCACGTCCATTACATCTAATGGCGGCAACATCGTATTGGGCGGTGGCGCAACGCCGGCCACGGTGGCGGCCTCCGGCGAAACCGCCAGCGGCCTCACCGGCGGGCACGGCGTTTGGATTTCCGGAGCCACGCTCGATGGCGGCGTCAACGGCAACATCTCGATACTAGGAGATACGACGGTCGCCGGTGGCATCAAGATGGGCGTACGCGTCGAGACCGCTTCCACGATCCAGACCGCCGGCACAGGCACGATCACCATTACTGGCAATTCGGCGGGCACGACTGGATTTGCCAATGTCGGTGTTTACATGCTTGGCGGCACTGTCAGCACCAATGCCATGGCGACCGGTGGCACGATTTTGATCAGCGGCACCGGCGGCGGCGATGGCACGTCGGACAGCAACATCGGCGTTGCACTTGAGAGTCCGGCCTTGGTGAGGTCACTGGGAAGCGCGGCGAGCGGTACCGTGACCATCGAGGGCACGCGCGGCAACGGCGTTAACTTAAACAGGAGTGTGCTCCTGAACGGCAACGTCACCTCAGTCGCCGGCAACATCCAGATTACCGGCAATGCCGGCGGCAACGTAACCGGGTTCCTCAATGCCGGCGTGGTTATTGGGGGCCTAGTGCAGTCGACAGGAGCGGCGACGATCACGATTGCCGGCACGGGCGGCGATGGCTCTAACTTGAACTACGGGGTAAGCGGTGGCGGCAACATCAGCTCGAGCGGTGGTGGCATCTCGATCATTGGCACGGGTGGTATTGGCACTGGCGATAATAACTACGGCGTTTTTGTTTCTAACAGCGGAATAGTCGCATCCACTGGTGCAGGAAACATTGGAATTACCGCCACCGGTATGGCTGGCACCGGTAATGGGCACGGTTTGGTATTTGGCGGGCCTTCAGCGAGTTCTATCAGCAGCACGTCAACGGGAAATATTACGGTAACCGCAATTGGAGCTGGTGCCGGCGGCGTTGGCATTACCAGTATAAATGGTGGAACGCATTCCATCGGCGGTGGTTCTGGAAACATCACGCTCACTAGCGATAGCCTTGCGCTAGACAGTATCACCCAATCGACAACGGGCAATGTGTATCTGCGGCCGAAGACCGCGGGTACAGCCGTGAGCATTGGCGGGGCCGCCGGTTTCGATTTGAATCAAACTGAACTCACTAACATCACGGCCAACCGTATCTTCGTTGGCGAGAACGCGACTCCGACGGTGACTGCCGGCGCGGTTACGGTAGGCGCCAGCGCTCCCATCAATATCGGCAACCGCAATCTAACGGTCTCCGGCACGAGCATTACCCTTAACGACGCGTCCGGCAACAATACGCTGTCGACGACCGGCGGTATTACGCTGAAAACTTCAACTGGTTCCATCACGTCCAACGCAACTACTGGGACCGACGTGGCAGCAACCGGTCTGAGAATTGCGAGCGTGGGCGATGCCGGCACCGCCGCTGCGCCGCTGCACACGACGATCAGCAATCTTTCGGCAAACATTTCCGGTCTCGGGAATAGCCTGGGTGTCAGCAACAACGGCACGCTGACTGTCACTACAGTTGACACCGTCGCTGGCGTCACGACCAACAATGGCACCGTAACGTTGACCGCGACGACCGGCGACATCGTGCTCACGAATAACGCGATCAATACCAACACCGGCAACGTAAGTCTCACTTCGAGCGCGGGATCGATTCGCGACGGGTCAGCGACGAGCATAACTTCTACCGGCATCCTGACGTTAAGCGCGCCGTCTGGATCCCTCGGCTTGTCGAACAATCCGTTGAATACGGCAGTGCCGACTCTTCAGGTAAGCGGCTCGACTGGTGGCTTGTATCTCCACAATACCGGCGGACTGACGCTGAGCGGCGCACCCGTGATTGCGAACCAATCTGTGGGTACGGGGGAAATCCGCATCTCCGCTGCCAGTCCGGTGACAATCAATACCGACCAATCGGGCGCAACCCTCGAATATGCTGCGCTGGGCAATACAACAACGGATGTCGTGACCGTCAACGCCAATCTCACCTCAACTACCGGTGGCGTCCTGCTGTGGGCGGGCGGCAACATCTCGCACACCGCCGGCGCGATTACTTCGACCACCGGCGCGATTGACTTGCGGGCAGGCGTGGATCGCGGTGCAGCGGTTGGAAATGTGGCAGTTCCTGCTGCCGGTTTTGCGAACAGCCAGGTGAATCAGACCGGCGGTTCCATCTCAAGCACGAGTGGTGATGTCACCGTCAGGGCAACCGGCGCGGTGACGATGCTCAGTGCCAGCACCGGGGGCAACGTGACGCTTGGCGCGGATGCCGGCTTTGCCGATCTGATTGCGAACCAATCGGACGGCACGGGCACGCTCACGCTCCCAGCGGGCGCGAGTATTACAACTACATCGAATGCCACAAACGCGGTCACGCTGCAGGGGGCGGACCTTTCAATTGTTGACACGACTGGCACAGTGGTTTCGACCGGTGCGACAGGCGGCGTGCAGTTCTTCACGTCGCAAGGCACTCAGACGATCGGGGTGGGCAATGTCACGGGCAGCTACACCGTGAGCAATGCCGAGCTTACGCGGGTGGCGACGGGCACGCTGGTGTTTGGTGACGGTGCTGCGCAGACGGGGAACATCACCTTCAAGGCGGCAACGCCGACAACGGGACAGCACGTGACGGCCGCACAAAACGGCACCGGGGCCGGCGCGATCGTTCTGGATGACACGGGCTCGACGGTGGCGCTCACTACTGGCGCGGGTAACGTGAGTCTGGTGGCGGGCACCGGCGGAATCACGGCGCAAAACACCACCAATTCGACAGCGGAGATTGCGAGCAGCGGCACTGTCACACTGAACACCTCGGGCGGGGTCGGCAGTTCGAGCAACCGCATTCAGTTTGATGCAACAACCACGCCGTCGAACGTGGTGGTGGGCAGCACACGCGTGCCGGCAACCGGTGGAGTATTCCTGGATGGTCTGGGGAATTTGACGCTGGGGACGATTACCACCAACGGGGTCGGGGTGGATGTCACGGCGGCGGGGACGCTGCTTGTTGATAAGGCGATTGCGACCACGCCCACAGCGGCTGGGGCGGGCGGCAGTGTGACGTTGACGGGGAACGGAACGATTACCTCAACGGCGAGCACGGGCACGATCACGACCACGGGTTATGGTGCTGGTGCGACGGGTGGCGCGGGCGGTGAAGTGCTCGTGCATTCCACTAGTGGCAACGTGACGCTGAGCGCGGGGATTACCGCCAGTGGTGGGGCGGGCGCAACCACCGGTGGCAATGGGGCGGTGGTGACGCTGTTGAGTGACACCGGTTCGGTGACGGCGCACAACATCACGACGTTGGCTGGTAGCGGTGGCACGGGCGCAGCTGGCACGATCCAGTTGAGTGCGGCGACGACAGTGGACCAGCAATCCGGCACGGCGCTTAAAGCCAATGAACTGAAAGTGATTGCGGGCGACGCGGTGACGCTTACCAGCACGACCAATGACGTGGTGACGATCGCGGTCAACGAGACCGGGTTGAACAAGGCAGTGAGCTACACCGATGCGAACGCGCTTACGATTGGGCAGATCACGACCACAGGCACTGCGCCGGCAAACCTCGCGACGGTGACGGGCATTACTGCCAACGGTGGGGCGGTATCGGTGACGGCGCTGAATGGCACTCTGGCGGTGAATCAGAACGTGACTTCGAGCGGCACGGGCACACTCACGCTGACGGCAACGGGTGCGGCGAGTGACGTGACGGTGGCCACCGGGAAGACAGTGTCGAGCACGGGCGGGAACATTGCGATCAGTGCGGACAATAACATTACGCTCGCGGGCACCGCCACGGTGGTGACGAGCGGCACGGGCACGCTGACGGCGGATGCGGATGGGGACAATGTTGGTGCGATCAACGCGGCGGGCTCGACCACGGCGCTGCAGGCGGGTGGCGGGCTGGTGACGCTCCTGGCGGGCAGCGGGTTTAGTGCTGGCACGAC